>Ga0335085_10001340_pt1 | contig 53777 bp, 46 predicted proteins | sample Lox_Sample_45_FD_206712 | JGI IMG/M metagenome (GOLD analysis project Ga0335085, IMG submission 206712) | Soil microbial communities from Loxahatchee National Wildlife Refuge, Florida, United States - Lox_Sample_4.5 | ecosystem: Environmental > Terrestrial > Soil > Wetlands | place: USA... | reverse complement strand
AATGATGGAACTCCGACCCTTCCAGCGACACGATACAAGTGATCCCTGGAATTTTTTCCGGTATAAGATTTGCAGCAAGCCCTCCCCAACTGTAGCCAACAACTGCAATTTTTTGGAAATCAACGAACGTATTTTTGTAAAGATTTTTTATTGCAAATACTGCGTCGTTAACCTGTTCGAAAAGATCCTCTTTTTCAGTTGTCATTTCTCCTGGAAAACGGCCAATGGAACTAACTGAGGCAACAAAATAGCCTTTTTGGGCAAGTGCTTCCAGCAAGAGTAGATTTTCATAACTAGTGCTTCCATAACTCGCGAGGTAAACCACCAGAGGCCATCTGCCTTTTCGTATCGGCAGATTTTTATACGTTTTCGTTCGGAATGCCAAAAGTCTGGAAGAATCGGAACATTTAAAACCATCACAAAAAGCTTTTGCTGCCTGCGTTTTTAATCCGGTTGAAATTGTAGTCCCGGTATAGTAGTCAGCTCTTTGCTCTAACAGCCCAAGGATATCCCCATATATTAGTGCAGTATCTACCGACGATACACTAGCCGGGTACCATAAATCGATATCAAGAGGCCTAAAATGAAGAGGGTCATTAATGCCTGTGTTAGGCCGATAAATACGAGAACTGTCTGTTAGATGGACCTCCCTGTACCCTGCCGGGTAGTTTCGTGTCTGTGCGTTCAAAGAAATTGAAATAAATGCAAACGCTGCAAAGGCGAGTAAGTTTTTTTTCATCTGTATTTTTGATGAGATCAAGATAAAATCTGTTTTCTTAACGAATTGATAAAATTCGTCTCCAATGGTTAAAGCAGGTCAATGAGCGCATTTACGGATGGCGCATATTTTTTAGAATGACCTGTTTGGACACAAAGAATTTTTAAGCCATGGGCTCGGGGATTTTCTAGCCGGGCACTTACATCCCCGCATGAAGCTTCGGCAGATATTGTTTACAAACCGGATCAACTCGCCAAATATGGGCAATTTAAATTCAGTCATTTAAACCAGCAACCAGTTTTCAAATCGGCCAGCCAGCGGTTTGAAAAGTTTCCAGTCCGGGTCACCTTTCAGAAAAACAAACCTGCTCAAAAGCCAGTAAAATCAGTGATTTTCTGGCTTTTATGTTTTTGGACCGAACAAAATCGGCCAAAGATTCTCAAAAGACTCGGGAGTAATTCGGGAGTAGATTTAAGTCAGTCTGAATTACTCCCGAATTGCCCTCAAAGCCTTGTCTGCGCTGCGTTTCAAGATTTAAAAAGTGCTCAGATCGTGAGTAACTATTCGTAAATTCGGGTATAGTTTCTTGCGTGAAGAGTGAGTGAATTCGCAAAAATTGAAGCGTATGATAAAGAAACACAGCTTCTCTTTGTTGCCGTTCGTCAGAGAACTCAAAAGCAGCAAAGGCAAACTCCAAGCTATCTATTTAGGGACGAAAGCAGATAGTAGTGGGTTCAAGACAACAGTCACCAAAACTTGACGTTGTATCCTTAGCGACGATGTTGACACTCAGAATTCCTATGGGACCCATAAAGTTTACAATAGATCTTGGTGTGGTCAGTATGTCGATATCAACGGCTGAGATAAACATTTCTTTGGGCACAAAAGAATTTAAAAAGGAATTACATTAACATATATTTTCAAAAAGATCAAATTCATATGAGATTCCTTTTATTGTTGACTGTTATGCATATATTCGTGTGCAATACCCAGAAGTTGACTTATAAAACTTATAGCTTTCAATCTAAGAATTTCATAGGGATGTCCGTGCCGGAAGATATCTATTTTAATAAGCGGAAGATAGGCATCGTTAAAAGCCTAAGAAGTTATAAGGACTATTGTATGGGCACATTGGAAATTGAGTCCGAGTTCGTAGTTCATTGCAATGTGCGTTTTTATAACAGCCATGATCTGCTCAATCTGACCGCCATTCAGATCTCGGCAGATTCTTTGGACCGTTGTAATTCTATTGTTTCTTCAAAGGATACCATTCGGATTCGATAAGAAGTAGATTTGATGGTCGCTGAAGAACCTTTTACCAAAAACCATGAACCGAATGAAAAGCGCGGAAGGAGATAGCGATTATGATATGGATGGAAGGAAGTGAAGATTACAAAAGCGCAAGAAAGGCTAAGCAAATTGAGAATATGGCAAGACTAAAGAATAAGGAGTATTTAAAACCCGTTCTAATTTCAATGCGCATGTCGAGTTCTATGATATCGAAAACAGTCTTTCAGTTGAAAAAAAGCAGGTACCTCAAAATCTCAATTTCACTTAGCTTAATCTCAATTTCACTATCGGTATTTATAAACATTCAATTAGCCAGGGAATATTCAATTTCAGACGGCAAAACCAGAGCACTTTTTGGCATTAAAGAGTTACTGCAATTTGGATATCAGTACTATGTCTGCATACTTGGAGTTGAAAGCTCCCCTAAAATCTGTAGCGATTTAAAATAGAAATTAGTCGCTAAAATTGGGGAACAAATGAAAAAGACAAAATTCACCGAGAGCCAGATTATTGGCATCCTAAAAGAGCAAGAAGCCGGCAAGAAGGTAGCCGAGATCTGTCGGGCACATGGCATTAGTCAGCCGACGTTTTATGGATGGAAGAGCAAATATTCGGGTCTGGAAGTCAACCAGGTCAAGCGAATGAAGGAACTGGAAGCCGAGCTGAGTCAGTACAAGAAGATTGTGGCCGAGCAGACCTTGCACATCACCGTTCTGAAGGATGTCATCGAAAAAAAGCTCTAGGGCCTGCTGAAAAGCGAGAGCTGATCACCTATGCGCACCAGGAGCACAAGATCAGTATTCGGCAGGCCTGCACGCTTTTTAACACCCACTGCTCAATGTACTACTACAAGGGCCATCCCAGAAACGACGAGCCCATCCGGGAAGCGTTTACGCAGTTGGCCGTTCGGCACAACCGCTGGGGCTTCTGGATGATGTATCACCGGCTTAGAAATCTAAACTACAAAGACAATCACAAGCGCATGTACCGGATCTATACAGCGATGAAGTTGAATCTTCGACGGAAGCACAAGAAGCGGCTGCCAGCAAGGATTCTGGAGCCATTGGCGCAACCGATCGCTCCCAACATGACCTGGTCGATGGACTTCATGCACGACGGCTTAATCGGCGGCAAGCCGTTCCGATCGTTCAATGTCATTGATGACTTCAACCGGGAAGTGATGAATGTTACCCTTGATACCAGCCTGACCAGCCAACGGATCATCCGGGAGCTGAACAAGCTGATCGAATGGAGGGGCAAACCGCTCAAGCTTCGAGTGGACAATGGTCCCGAATTTATATCAGCGGCGCTGGAGGAGTGGGCAGAGGACAATAAGATCAAACTGACCTTTATCCAAAAGGGCAAGCCTCATCAGAATGGCTATGTCGAGCGGTTCAACCGGACCTACAGGGAAGAAATTCTAGACAACTATGCCTTCGATACGTTGGCGCATGCCCGGCTGATGACGCAGGCCTGGATCTGGGTGTACAACAACGAGCGACCGCACAGTTCATTGGGATATATGACCCCACGGGGGTTCCTGTTGAAACATGGCAAATGCCCTGACGCACAAGACCCGGACTTCGCATTTCCCACATTCCAACAGGAAGAAGAAAATAAATGGGAAACTATGTTCGAAACTGCTACAAGTTGAGGGGAGCTTTCAGAGTAATTTCGTTGATTATCGCAATGCTGAGTGCAAGAAAAGAAAATCAACAAAGCAATATATTGCCTGCAATTCTCCTTGGCCTATGCTCTGTGATGGTTGTATTCGTGAAACTTTGGAGGTTATTTCTCTGAAAATTATTTTCGCGCATTGAGATGCAGCCTCTCCATTCCAAACGCCTTCAAATCAATACAGTTGTGGACTTCCATATTCAAATGAATGTCCCTAACTTTAGCTATTGGATCATTAGGTAAGGGTTAAGCATCAAACGGTCTCAAGCCGGCGAAAGGCAAACATTAAAATCCTCCAAAATCCGGTTTGAATTTGTCCCGCCCGGGTCACAAGCCCCGGCCAGCCGGTGGTTTGAAAGGTGTATAATCCGGGTCACCAGACCTTTATCATCGAACCGCCTGATAGCCGTCACCTTTCCACGCATAAACTTGGAGTAAATTGCTGCCTTCGGATAAGTTATGCGAGTAATTAAGAAACTAACAAAGACTTTATTGAAGGTTGTATCAACCGCAGTAGGAGTTGTCGGACTCTATTTACTTTTTAATCTATTAGCATTTCACAAACCAAGGAAGCTGGATAGCCGGGAACTGGATCGCTATGTGGCGGCAGTAAACGATTCTTCAAGTGACCCCTTTCGATTCGTTGCCAATAAATTTGACACCCATTCCATTGTATTCCTCGGAGAGTTGCACAGGAGGGAACAGGACCTCCATTTCTTCCGTGACTTAATCGGGTATCTCTATAAGGAGAAACATATTAGGATCATAGGTTGGGAATTTGGGTCAGCCATTGATCAAAGAGACGCGGACAGCGTTGTCAATGCCGCAACCTTCGACAGGAGAAAGGCAATCGGAATTTTGCGGAACAATATGTTCGATTGGTGTTACGAAGAATACCTGGATATTTTCAAGGAGGTATGGAAACTTAATAGAGAAATCCCAAATGACAGGTATAAGATCCGGTTCTTGCAGTTGAATAATCCGTATGTCCCCCGAAAACGATTTTCGCGGGTGGACAGCATTCGCCGACAAGATCAGAAATCTACTTTTGATAGCTTTTTCCCGAGCATCGTAGAAAATGAAGTGATCAGGAAGGGCCAAAAAATACTTATCTACTGCGGTTTACACCATTCCCTCAGCAAGTTTCATACCCCTAAACTCTTTTTCTTAAAAGACCATGGCCGGGGCGGTCAGTACTTATACGAGAAATACCCGGGTCAGGTCTGTCAAATTGCCCTGCTGATGCCATTTCCCACCCGGTGGGCGCTTTTGCGCGGAAGCGTTACACGCGGAAGTGTGTACCCGTTCGACGGGGTTTTCAATCAAATGTATGACAGCCTAAAAAGGCCGTTCGCCGTCGGTTCCGACAATCCAGTCTTCGCCAATATCCGCGACTACAATAGCTTTTATGAGTTCGATAGCTGGCGGGGTGTAAAATTGCGCGACTTTTGCGATGGGGTTATCGTGACCGCTTCCTTCGATAGCATCCGCCCGGTGCATGCTATAAAAGATTGGGTAGTAGACGAGAAAGAGCTGCGGGAAGTGAAAGATATGATGCCGGAAAGCGATGCAATCCAGATCAAGACCATCAACGACCTGTACCGGTATATTGATACCGGAGCAAGTATAAATTCCATTAAGATGATGCACGATCTTAAGCCGTTCTACAGGCCTTAGAGAGGAGTCTCGAAACGTCCGTGACCTACTTTGCTTCGAAACAGAGGTACTGCAAGTCCCTCCAAAAAGCCTACAGTCATAAAGCAGATAGAATTGTCTAAATTTAAATACTGTAGTTTATGAAAAAGTCAAAATTTGCCGGGATCCAGATCACAAAGACGTCAGTCAGATCCGTTGGGAGATGAAGTTTATCCGGCCACTTTTTCAAGCAGTTTCAAAAGATAAAATAAATGCACCGCAAATCAATTTACATGTCAGTCGCAGCCAGCTTGTTGTTTATGTATGCTGCTGCGCAGCAAAGTATTATTAGGGTTGACAGTTTTTATTCGGCCGCGGTTCAGAATCAGACGAAATATACGGCCATTTTGCCCGCCAATTACGACATAGATAAGAACAAACGTTTTCCCGTGGTTTATTTATTGCACGGCTATGAGGGCAATTATGCCACATGGATAACATGGTCAAAGCTGCCTGTCCAACTGGCTACTGAGTACCAGTGCATCATTATTTTACCCGATGGTGGCAATAGCTGGTTTGTGAACTGGAGCGGCCAGACAGACGGCAAACCCCATAAATGGGAAGACATGATTATGAAAGAATTGATTCCTTTTATTGATAGAAAGTATCGGACTATCCCCAATAAAAACAGCCGCATCATTGGTGGCCTATCCATGGGCGGATTTGGCTCAATAAGTATTGGATTGAGAAACCCGGGTAAGTTCGGATTTGTCTTTAGTATCAGCGGCGACCTGACCTTTTGCAATACGATAAAGGAGGAACTGGCAAAGGATTCTGTTTTGTATGACAGCCCTCAATTATTGGGTTACGACAGTTCGGTAATGGCAGATATAAAAGGCTTTGCCACTCAGACTGAGCGTACGCCAAAAGGGAAAATATTTGTTACTGCCGCTCAGGCCGATGCATACAACCCGTTTGAACTTATCAAAAATATCGATACAGCCACATTGCCATTTATTCATATTGATTGCGGTCTGAGTGATGATTTTATAAATGATGCGAGGCAGTTTAAAGAAGCAGTATCACGTAAAACAAAGAGGTACAGCTACCTCGAAATGCCGGGTGGTCATCATTCGCCATATTGGGGCGAAGCTATTCGCCATGTTTTTTTAGATATAAAACAGGAGTTGCTGAAAGTTAATTAAGCCGTTTAAAAGTCCCGAAGCTTACGATAATTCCGAGAACTTTTGCGGTGTCGTGGATTTCGTCGAGCTTCGATGGATAAAAAAAATAGTAGTAATGCCGACCCCTCCCGCTTTTACCGGGACCATCCCGGAAAATTATGACCGGTATCTCGGGCCCTACATTTTTGAGCCCTTCGCGCTCGACATAGCCGGACGAGTGCCGTCGTATTCACGACGCATACTGGAGGTTGCTTGCGGCACGGGTAGGGTCACCGCGCACCTGTGCGACAACCTTCGAACCGCAGAGCTAATTGCCACGGATATCAACCCCGACATGCTGGCCATCGCAAAAAAACGGGTCGACCGGAGGAACATCCATTGGCAGCAGGCCGATGTACAGGCGCTGCCTTTCGAAACGGGGCAGTTCGACGCAGTCGTTTGTCAGTTCGGCCTGATGTTTGTACCCGACCAGTCCGCGGCGCTCCGCGAACTATACCGCGTGCTTCGTCCCGGCGGCAGATTGCTGCTCAGCACCTGGGACAAACTGGAGAATAACCCGTCCTTTTTTCTCGCCAACCGGCACGTGGCCGGTTATTTTCCGGACGAGCCGCCAACGTTTTTCCAGGTCCCGTTCTCCCTCTATGACCCGGAATGGTTGAAGGCGCTGACCGGCAATGCCGGATTCGCCGACGTGACGATCAACCCGGTGAGCAAACCCTGCAAGAGCGATTCGGCTGCCGACGTGGCAACGGGGATGCTGGAAGGATCGCCGATGTATACAACGATAATGGCCCGGGATGCCGCCCTTCTTCCGGAGATCAACGCGTCCCTTACGGCGGCATTGGCGGCCGAATTCGGGGATAAACCGCTGCAAAGCCCGATGAAAGCATGGATGGTCAGCGGTTCAGTTCTTCCATCTTCCTTTTAAGATTGGAAAAGGTCTCGATGGGCGCCTTGGTAGCGAAACTGTTTAGGATCCAGGCCGGAACGGCGCCGCCGGGGTCGATCTCGAGAATATATTGCAGGTGGATCTTCTTATCCGATTGGGTGGTAACCGTCCAGGAGCCTTTTGACATGGGAATACGAACGAGGTCTTTTTTCTCCGGCTGATAATCTTTCATGCCGCTGCTAAATACGCTCATACTGCGATTCGCGGGGTTGAACGTGATCTTCATATCCGCATAGTAGTCCCGGTTGGCGGCTGGCCAGGGCGTTCCGACCTCGGCATAGTAAATGAACTCGTTATCGCTGACTTTTCTGATCATTTTGGCGGTACGGGTGGCATAGATCCAGTCCGTATATCTGTTGACATCGCGCAGGATTGAAGCCAACTGGTCGATGGTACCGGGAAGATCCATATCCACCCGAATGTCATTGAATTTGGAATAATCGGAGGGCCGGCTGTAGATATTAATGCCGTCTTTCTCCCGTCTAAGCGTCCACTCGTTCTTATCGGGCGCCGGAAGGAAAGATGGGAGGGCTAGTAAACAGACATAAAGGGCCTTCATGTATTTCAATATACGAATATATCCCCATATATCCCAATAGATTTTCCCCGGGTTATCCACAGGCGAAAAAAAACCCGCCGGTGGCGGCGGGTTAATTCATTCACTGCAGATCATTACCATAACCAGAGGCAAGCGTACGACGCCAGTGGTCATCAGAGGATTGGACATTCATAGTTTCCCATATAGGACATTGGACTGTAAAGCTATAATTTCAGGACTAGGATATCTTTGTCAGGGCTGTTACTCATGCAAAGATGCTGCGGGGCGCTGATATTTTCACTATGGCAGACCCTGCAAATCATCGTCTTGATCGGAAATTTTATGGCTGATTACGCACAAACCCCTATGCCTCGTAGAATTACATTTGGCCTTTTCGTATATTTACGCATCGTGAATATCAGGCATCCGGTACAGGTCCATCGCGGAAGCTGTTGCCACTTCCGTCACTCAGCTTATTCGCTCGAGCTTTCGCGACGGGTCCCGTGAGCGTGCGACATTGGACATTTTGACATATAATAAGTATTACGTATCTTTGTTCCTCGCCGTCAGGCCGTTGCTAATTAATTGCTTAAGAGCAATATCCGCCATAGAGTATCCCAACCGGGATTTTAACTCCTTTCCCCGCAATATCCTCCCAATTCCTTTGGTCAACCTGGTTATTCAAATTAACGTAATTGACTTAGTATGATTATGCTCCCGCACCTCCTGAAAAGTAAGCTCCCGATTATTATCGCGGTCGTTCTGTTCTCCGTTTCCTGTAAGAAACACAGCGAAGGTCCTTTTGTCGCCCCGCAGGCGTTGCCGGCCATCGACCTGGGGCTGAACTATTTTGTCGGCGACTGGACAAAGATCGGTCCTGCCGCCAGCTACAATTTATTCGTAGCCACCGATACCGGCTTCACACAGCCTCTGGCCGGCTATAACCCGGCGTCGGTTAGAGATATCAAACAAACCGTCACGGGTCTTTCCACTAAGAGTCTTTATTATTACCGGGTACAGGCCGTCAACAGCGCCGGCGCGGTAACAGCCTATTCCAATACAATAGCTGTCACGACAGCAGACACGATGGACGACCACTTTGTCTATATCGGCAGTGGAGATGAGAACTTCTATTGTTTGTTGGCGCTCACGGGTACCAAGGCCTGGTCATTCGACACCAAGGGAGACATCGAATCAACACCGACGATGGCCGGAGGGTCAATCTATATAGGCAGCAGCGACCAACGGCTTTATGCCCTTGATCCATTCACCGGGAAAATGAAATGGAATGCCCTCGCGCAGGGGGCGGTGCTCACCAGCCCGGCGTATTCAGACGGTGCCGTTTACTTTGCGAGCTATGCGGGCTACGTTATCCGGGCGGACACGGCAAACGGGCATGAGGACTGGAACGTGGAGCTGAATGGAAGCAAGCAGCTGCTTTTTTCCAGCCCGACGGTCACAAACGGATTGCTGTACGTAGGTGGTCAGGACCACAACCTGTATGCGTTGAACCCGGCGACCGGCGTGCGCCAGTGGGCTGCACCGACCAACGATACCATTAATTCCAGCCCGGCCGTGGCGAATGGAATGGTCTACGTAGGATGTGCCGACTGGCATATGTACGCCTTCGACGCCAATACCGGCGTCCTCATCTGGCGGACCTCCACCGGTGACAGTATTCTTTCCTCCCCGACTATCTCGGGCGGGGTATTGTATGTCGGCAGTTTCGATGGCGGATTATATGCTTTCAACGCCGTGACCGGCGCAAGATTCTGGCGGGCCCCCACCGGGGGCCGGGTCGGTTCCAGTCCGGCTGTTGCAAATGGAGTGGTCTATGTCGGCAGCTATGACAACAAGGTATACGCATTTGACGCGACAACAGGCGTGCAGATCTGGAGCACGCCGACCGGCGGCCGCGTCCTTTCCAGCCCGGTCGTCGGGAACAGCGCGGTTTACGTGGGTTCGGGCGACAACAACGTTTATGCGCTGGATATCAAAACAGGCGCCGTCTTGTGGTCAACCCCGACAAGCGGAACGATCCGTCTTGCTTCGCCGCTCGTCTATACCTACCAGGGGAATATCATCCGCGCAGGCGTGAGTGGCGATCAACAGTAGAAAAAAGGTTGTCTGTCTGCCGATATAGTGATAAATTGAGGGCCGATGAAAAAGATTCCCTCCTGCGCGATCGTGTCGGCCGCAGCTGCATTCCTGGCCTGCCAAACCCCCGGCCAATATCATTCCTGGCCGGTATATGGCGGCAGTCAGGACGTGAGACACTACTCCGCGTTGAGACAGATCGACACCGCCAATGTAAGCCGGCTCCGCCCGGTCTGGATTTATCACTGCGGTGATGCGGACAGCAACTCCCAGATCCAGGTTAACCCTATCGTCATCGACCAAACGCTATATGGTGTCTCGCCGCGGCTGAAGCTATTCGCGCTCGACGCCCGCACCGGCGGGTTAAAATGGAGTTTTGACCCGGCAAAGAATACCAGGGTAGGGAATTGGTCGCTAAATGTCTGCCGCGGTGTTGCTTACTACCGCGGAAGTGAGGCTGACCAACGAGTTTTCTATTCGGCGGGCTCATCGCTTTATTGTATCGACGCAATAACCGGGAAGCCGGCCGACACTTTTGGCGACCATGGCCGGATCGATCTTCATCAAGACCTGGGCCGTGATGTCAGCCGGCTTTATATCGCGGGCACGACGCCCGGAATGGTATACAAGGATATGCTGATCGTCGGCGACCGCGTGGCGGAAGAAGCGGACGCGGCGCCGGGTCATATCCGGGCCTATGATGTGCATACCGGACGGCTGCGGTGGATATTTCATACCATCCCTTATCCCGGTGAAGAGGGATACAGTTCCTGGGCGGACAGCGTGGCCTACCGGCATATCGGCGGCGCCAATACCTGGTCGGGATTCAGCCTCGATGAGGATCGTGGGATCGTCTTTGCACCCATCGGTTCGGCGAGCTTTGACTTTTACGGCGGACGCCGGCTGGGGAACGACCTTTTTGCAAATTGCGTAGTGGCGCTCGATGCGGCGACCGGAAAACGGATCTGGCATTTTCAGACGGTCCATCATGACGTCTGGGACCGTGATGCTCCCACGCCGCCGGTGCTGGTCGACATTAAAAAAGACGGGCAGACGGTCCCCGCCGTAGCCCAGATCACGAAGTCGGGTTTGATCTTCCTGCTGGACCGAACTACCGGCCGGCCGCTGTATCCGGTAGAAGAGCGCGCGGTTCCCGACAGCAGCGAACTCGCCGGCGAACGGCTTTCGCCGACGCAGCCATATCCTACCGTGATGCCGGCCTTTGCCCGCCAGACCCTTACGGCCGCGGACCTCAACCGGCTGGTGCCGGATTCCTCTTTTCATGCTATCGAAAAACGGTTAGCCGGCTATCATTCCGGTTGGTTTGCACCACCGAGCCGCGAGGGAACAATCATTTACCCTGGCTTTGACGGCGGGGGCGAATGGGGCGGACCGTCATATGATCCGGAAACGGGATGGCTGTACGTCAATGCGAACGAAATGCCCTGGATCCTCACCATGATCGACGTGGCGCCGCCACCTCCGTCCGCCGGGACGGTGACGATCGGTCAGGCTGCGCGTGCACTCTACAGCAGGAATTGCCTGACCTGCCATGGACCGAATCGCCAGGGCGGTGGCAACTATCCATCGCTGATCGGAGCAAATAAGAAATACACCCGGGATCAATTTTTGACACTGATCGCCACAGGCCGGCGAATGATGCCTGCATTCAGACAACTTAGCCCGGCAGAGAGACAAGCCCTGGCTGCGTTTGTCCTCGACGAAACAGACAGACAGAAGCAGCCCTATGTCGACAGCGCGGCTAAAACGGAAGATCCCTGGTTCCGCCTGCCTTACACCAGCACCGGTTACAATAAATTCCTCACCCGGGAGGGATATCCGGCGACTACGCCGCCGTGGGGGACGCTGACGGCAATCGATCTTAACCAGGCCAGGATCGTTTGGCGGGACACCCTCGGAGATTATCCGGAGCTGAAGGCCCGGGGAATACACAGCGGTACGGAAAACTACGGCGGGTCGGTGGTCACAGCCGGCGGCCTGGTCTTTATAGCCGCAGCCAGCGACGCAAAATTCCGCGCGTTTAACAAACGGACCGGCGAGCTCCTGTGGGAAGCCGATCTTCCGGCCGCGGGGTTCGCCACGCCGGCCGTCTACGAGCTGGAAGGGCGGGAATACGTGGTGATCGCCTGCGGCGGCGGTAAGCTGCACCAAAAATCCGGGGACGCCTATGTGGCCTTTGCTTTGTAATTCCATACTTGTAAAATAATAGATATGATTACCCAACACGGCTTAAAGCCCGGCGTCGTCGCCCTGTCGCTATGCGCACTCTTCACGGCCTGTAATAACGCTTCGCAGCACCAGGGCACAAGCTCGCCGGCGAACGACTCGATAGCTTCGCCCGTTGTCCTGAAGGAACAAACCGTTTCCGTCCATGCCGACGGGGACACGCTGATCTGCTATGTGGCCTACAACGATACCATCAAAGGGAAACGGCCGGCCGTGCTGGTCATCCCGGAATGGTGGGGATTGAATGAATATCCGCGGAAGCGCGCAAGGATGCTGGCACAGCTGGGGTATGTAGCGATGGCCGTGGACATGTTCGGGAATGCCAGGGTGGCCGATAGCCCGGCAGCCGCCATGGCCTACTCGGGGCCCTTTTACAAAAATCCCATTAAGGCCAAAGTGCGGATCGACTCGGCGATCGCCAAACTGAAGACCTTCGACGTCGTGGATCCCGACAATATCGGTGCGATCGGATATTGCTTCGGCGGGGGAGTGTTGCTTAATACCGTCCGGCTGGGCGACGACCTCAAGGGCGTGGTCAGCTTCCACGGCAGCCTCATCGGAACGCCGGCGCGCAAGGACCTGCTGAAGAGCAAGATCCTGGTCTGTCATGGCAACGCGGACCAGTTTGTTAGTGCAAAAGATGTTGCACAATTCAAAAAGCAAATGGATTCTATCGGCGCCTCCTACACCTTTATAGGCTATGACGGTGCAACACACGCATTCACCAATCCGGACGCCACGGCGAACGGTCAAAAATTCAACATGCCGATTGCCTATAATGCGAAGGCAGATACTGCGTCGTGGAATGCGATGAAAGGTTTCTTCGCGGCACTGTTCAAATAACGGAGCGCAAGTGCGGAATTAATTCCCCATTTTCGCGCATCTCCGTGGTGCACATTTTTTGTACCACCGTGAGTATGGCTGAGACACTGGCACTCGACGACAACCTGCATTGGTACAAGGATGCGATAATCTATGAACTGCATATTAAGGCGTTCTGCGACGGCAACGCGGACGGGATCGGAGACTTCCAGGGACTCCTACAAAAGCTGGACTATCTCCAGGACTTAGGCGTGACGGCCATTTGGCTGCTGCCGTTCTATCCTTCGCCGTTGAAAGATGACGGCTATGACATCGCGGATTATTATACGATCAACCCCTCCTACGGAGACATTCCCCAATTCAGGCAATTCCTTAAAGAAGCGCACCGGCGTAATTTGAAGGTAATCACCGAATTGGTGATCAATCATACATCCGATACCCATGCCTGGTTTCAACGGGCCCGCAACGCACCAAAGGGATCGAAGGAGCGGTCTTTTTATGTCTGGACTGACGATCCCGACCAATACAGGGACGTGCGGATCATCTTTCAGGATTTCGAGAAATCCAATTGGACCTGGGATGCAGTCGCCGGCCAATATTACTGGCATCGCTTCTTTCACCATCAGCCTGACCTCAACTATGACAACCCGGCGGTACAGGAAGAAGTATTCCGGATCATAGACCATTGGTGCCGCATGGGGGTCGATGGATTCCGGCTCGACGCAGTGCCCTACCTTTTCGAACGCGAAGGCACCAACGGCGAGAACCTGCCGGAGACCCATGCCTTCCTGAAGCTGCTACGCAAGCATCTCGACGAGAAATTTCCCGGAACGGTCCTGCTGGCGGAGGCAAATATGTGGCCGGAAGACTCGGCCTCCTACTTCGGCAGCGGCGACGAATGTCATATGAACTATCACTTTCCGGTCATGCCGCGGATGTTTATGGCGCTTCAAATGGAAGACCATTATCCAATCACCGATATCTTCGATCAGACACCCGAGATCCCCGCAACCTGCCAGTGGGCGATATTCCTGCGTAATCATGACGAGCTGACGCTGGAAATGGTCACGGATGAAGAGCGGGACTACATGTATAAAGTATACGCAAGAGACCCGAAGGCACGGATCAACCTGGGGATCAGGCACCGCCTGGCGCCGCTGCTGGACAATAACCGGCGTAAGATCGAATTGCTGAATTCGCTCCTGTTCTCCTTACCGGGGACGCCCGTGATCTATTATGGCGACGAGATCGGCATGGGCGACAATTTCTACCTGGGCGACCGGGATGGGGTCCGGACGCCGATGCAGTGGTCCCAGGACCGGAATGCCGGATTTTCGGCGGCAAACCCGCAGAAACTCTATCTTCCGTTGATCCTCGACCCGGAATATCATTATGAGGCGGTGAACGTAGAGACGCAGCGGAGCAACACGTCCTCCCTTTTTTGGTTTATGAAGCGGCTGATCGCGGTGCGTAAGAAATTCCGGACATTCGGGCGTGGCGATCTTCGGTTCCTGAATGTCGAAAACCCGAAAGTACTGGCTTTCACCCGAGGATATGAAGGGGAGACGCTATTGATCGTCATCAATCTATCCAAGTTTTCGCAGGCGGCGGAAGTAGACCTGCAGGAGTTTAAAGGGTTCGTGCCGGTGGATATTTTCAGCAAAAACCGGTTCCCGGTAATCCGGGAAGACGGGTTGTACTTCTTTACCCTGGCCCCACACAGTTTTCAATGGTTTGCGCTGGAGAAAGCGCACCCGGAAATGGACGAAGAAAAACCATTGCCGCTCATGCTGCTCCGCCGGTGGGAAGCACTGCCGGAGGGAGCGGCCCGCAAGCAGCTGGAGAATAACGTACTGCCGCGTTACCTGGCTCGTGCGAAATGGTTTATACCACGGGAACGGAATTCATACCAGGTGACCGTGATCGATTTTATAAAAAGTCCGCTTGGCGATCCGGGCGCCCTTCCCGTCTTTTGGCTGCTGCTGGAGATCACGGGGGACAACGGGCTGCCGGGATTATATCAGTTACCTGTCTGCCTTATCCGCGAAGAGGCGGCAAAAAAACTGGCGGAGACATTCCCGGAGGCGTTGATCGCCAACATCCGTTCGGAAGACGGAGAGGGGGTCCTGGTTGATGCCTTTTATACATCCGAATGGCAGGTTGCATTGATCGAGCGGCTGGCAACCCATAAGGCCGGTCATCCGATATCCACCCACGTCGAATTCGAAGGGAACGGCAGGGTGAAGAAATATCTAAGGGAAGCATCCGCCGTTATTCCCAGGATCCATACATCCGACCTGTACAACACATCGATCGCATTCGACAACAATCTATTTCTAAAATTTTACCGTCACGTCGAACGCTCCGTAAACCCCGATCTGGAACTAACACGGTATCTGTCGCGGGACGGAGGCTTTGCATTTTTGCCCGCCTTTATCGGGTCGATCGAATGGAGAGATAAGAAAGGATGTATCGTGCTGGGGATCCTTCAAGAGCTGGTCGAGAATCATGGAGACGGGTATGGCTATTTTTCTGAACGGGTCTTGAATTTTGCCGAACGCATCCTTGCGCCGCACGCAACGGCAGTCCAGTCTGAACATTACGAGCGCCTGGGTGCGCTGGCGGACCCGGTGGCATTTGAAGAGTTGCCCGAGGCGACACAAGTCCTCCTGGGTGCGCACGCGGCCGACCAGGCCCGGCTGATCGGAATTCGGACCGCGGAGATGCACCTCGCGCTGGCCTGCGCCACCGGAAAAGATCTCAAGCCGGAACCTTTCTCCCTGCACTATCAACGGTCGCTCTTCTCCTCGATGCAATCCCTGATACGGGAAACCTATCAGAACCTCGGACGGAATGCGTCGAATTTGCCGGAGGACCTTAGAGACCGCGCAGAGCGGATGCAAGCCTATCGGCCGGAGCTCATGGCGACGCTGAAAAAAATCTACCAGAAAAAACTGGATACCGTGAAGATCCGTATCCATGGCAATTATCAGCTAAGACAGATCCTGCTTACGGGAAAGGACATTGCTATCAACGATTTCAGCGGCGATCCCAACCTGTTTTTTAGTGAGCGCCGGCTTCGACGGTCTCCATTTGTTGACCTGGCCTCGATGATCGCCTCATTCCATGAAGTGGCGTTCGAAGGTTTCCTGCACAACCGTCAGCTGCAGGAAGAAGAAGTGAAGCGGCTGCTGCCGATGGCCGGTCTTTGGGCCCACTACATTTGCGGTTTCTTTATCCGGGCATATAAGGAGAGATCAAAAGGCTCGGCATTGATACCGGCGCAACAAGAGGATTTTGAATTGATGCTCCAATATTTCCTCGTTCAAAAGGCTATCCAGCTATTTAACATTTATCTAAAGCGGGACCCCCAGCGCCTGATCATCCCCGTGACCATGCTGCGGTCCGTGCTGAGGACAGAAAAGCCTAAAACAGCGAGCCCTGCACAGTGACAGGCAATTTTTGGATTTGGGGAGCTGTCTTCCTCACAGGGATCATCATCTCTCCGGTGCCGGCGTGGCCGCAATACGAGCCATCGATCGCGTACAGTTCCGTCTCATGATCACGGGATGCGATCACAATCTTCGTCCCCCTGGCTTCCCCTTCGAACAGATCCCGGACCAGCTCCGGCCGGTTGTTGTCGCGGGACAAATGCGATGGGAACAGGTGGCTCATAAATGCCGGACGGTGGCAGACAAAAAGTTCGAATGCCTGATGATTGGATAAATGCCCGGAACCGCCGCGGATACGATTCTTTAAGAAATACGGATAGCGCCCGCTGTCCAGCAGGTGCTCATCGTAATTCGTTTCCAGGAATGCCGCATGACACTGCCGGAAATGATGGACGAGCCGTTCGCAAACAACACCCAGGTCGGTAAAGACGCCGACCCGAACGGTGGGCGAAGAGACGACGAAACTGCAAGGGTCGGAGGCATCATGCGTCTTTGGAAAAGGAGTTACGGTTAGGCTGCCGGCAGCCACCGCTGCCGAGGGATCGAGGGGCCTTACCAGCTGCGGTTCGAGCCGGAAGCGGAGCTGCTCCCGGGTGCCGTCGCTGATATAAACAGGCAGCCGGTAACGTTTGGAGAGCACCTCCAGCCCCCGAATATGGTCGTCATGTTCGTGGGAAACAAAGATCGCTTTTACCGTTTCCAGGGAAAGGCCGAGCCGACGCATCCGCCGTTCGGTTTCGCGGCACGGGATTCCGGCGTCTATGAGCACAGACTCCCTGCCATTGCCGACGTAGTAACAATTTCCGTTGCTCCCGGAGTTCAGCGATGCGATATAGAGTGTCATGTGTGGCGCAAAATACTTTTTTTTTCGATCCCTGTGCGGCTAGAACGCCTTTTTATCTGCGACTTTGCCGTTCGCCGGCTGGGCGCTCTTGACATATTTTTCCAGCCAGGCATTTTGTTCGTAGAGCATGTGAAGTAAATTCTCCCGGCCGCGATAACCGTGTGCTTCATATGGCAGCACAACGTATCGCACCGTCCCGCCGTTGCCTTTGATGGCGTTGAACAGCCGTTCGCTCTGTATGGGGAAAGTACCCGAATTGTCGTCCATTTCTCCATGGATCAGCAACAACGGCGTGGTGATCTTGTCGGCATACATGAAGGGACTCATATCGTAATACAACTGTGGATCTTCCCAAAAGGTGCGATCCTCATTTTGAAACCCGAAGGGTGTAAGCGTGCGGTTATAAGCGCCGCTGCGGGCGATACCCGCCCTGAATAGCTTCGTATGTGCCAGTAAGTTGGCGGTCATGAAGGCGCCATAACTGTGGCCGCCTATGGCAACCCGGTTGCTGTCCCCGACACCCATGGCGGCTAACTGGTGGATGGCGGCCTCCGCATTCATCGTCAGCTGGTGCACAAAACCATCGTTCGGTTTCTTGCTGGTATCGGTGGAGACAATTGGCATTTCTGCGTTGTCGAGCACGGCGTATCCCTGCGTCACCCAGAAGACGGGCGATGCCCACGAGATCAGGGTAAAACGATCCTTGCTGCCGCGGACCTGCGCGGCGTCCCGGGCGGAATTGAATTCACGCGGATAGGCCCACATCAGGACAGGGAGCGGACCGTCTTTCCCGGCGTCATATCCTTTGGGAAGGTAAAGGTCGCCTGTCAGGTCCACACCATCCGCCCGCTTGTAGCTGACCTTCTGGCGACTGACGCCGTCCAGCTGCGGGTATGGATTGCCGAACGCGGTGACTGGATGGTCGGCGGCCGGCGACCCGAGCGTCTTGAGATAATAGTTTGGTACTTCGGTGTGGCTCTCCCTACGGGTTAAAACGAGGAGCTTTTCCGCACTCACCACAACGGCGACATATTCGTAATGTCCGGGTTCGCAACGCCAGACAATATCGTTGTGATGCGATCCAAGGTCGAATTTCGCCAGGAAGGGGAGATCGCCCTGCGGCGAACTGCCTACGGGGTTGTTGAGCAGCAGCTTGCTGCCATTGTCGACCGTCTGTAACACCGGCAATCCGAATTTATTGCGGGTCAGTACCGGACTACCGGGATCGCTGTAGGCATCCGTGGAATGGCGCTCATCGAGGAGGGTCATCGCTCCGGTGGCCGGGTCAAAACGGAGCATTTCTTCCGACTGCCGGCCCCGAAGTCCTGCGAACACCAGGGCAGTGCTGTCGTTGCCCCATATGACACGCCGGAAACGCTGTTTCGTTTGGAAGAGGGTGACCGGATCGCCCGTGAACGGCGCAGACAACGCATACACGGCATCGTGATATTCCACCTTTTTCCTGATCATGCCGCTGTCAAGAGGAACGCACCAGGTAAGTGTGGCGGGCTGGTCGTTGCGCCAGCTATAGTCGCGGGGCACATTTTGGACATTGTCGAATCCCCTCGGTGACCCTTCGGCGGAGGGCAGGTCGATAATGGTTTTTACCGCCTTCCCCGTGATGTCCGCGATGCTGATAGTGGCATTGAAGCCTTCTGCCGTTACGAGATAGGAAAAAGGTTTATGAACGGTGCGCAAAAGGAGATAATTCCTGTCGGGTGACAGCGCTACATCCACGAATATGCCGGGCCTGCCGACGGCAATTTCAGCGCCGCCGGAGTTCTTTACCAGCTGGGTTTGCCCATAAAAGGCGAACAACGCTTCGTCGTACGGCGTTTTGATCAGATCTTCGAATGTAGGGCTGGGCGCAGACTTGCCGAGGTTCTCCTGTATTGCCGGTCCGTCCGGGACAGCCCTTTTCGGCGGAGCGGCGGCCGCGGGCAGGACGCGGGTGGCGTAAAGCAAGGTTTTATCGTCGATCCACTGACCCGCTATGCCAAGGATCGTATTCAACGGCGTGGTATTTACCCTGGAACAATGTTGGGTGGGGATATCAATGACATACAGATCGACTTGCCGGTTTGTCGTGTTGGTGAATGCGATCTTGTTTTCACCGGGATTCCAGTTGAAGTTGCCGGCGTTTAGCGGCGCCGGCAGTCCTGCGATCTTATATGCCGTCCCCGTCCGGAGGTTCTTTAGCGAAAGATCGCTGAAGAAGTTCTGCCGGCTGGGCGAGAAATTGTTCGGGTTGAAGCGAAGACCGGCAATCCGGATTTCCGGCTGCGCCAGTTCTTCCACGGGAGGATAGGAATTCCGGCCCAGGATAAGCAACCATTCACCCTTGTGATCGACGCTGACCAGCGGCGTGGGCTTGGCCAACAAAAGGTCTGCGATGTCCCTGGGCGGAGCCTGATATCCGCCGGTGATGTTTTGGGCCCACGGTGTTACCGCGACAACCAGCAGCGTTAGAAGCAGCATTAATCTTCTCATGCTTCTAAGCTACGAAAAAATGGCTATTGCATCTGTGCTGCCCGGCGGGTCTCCGGGCGGATGCCACCATCGACGACGCAGGGATAGCTGGATCGTTTCCGTTGAAATCCCGCGGGCATCGCAACGTATACGCACGGCCGGCCGCCGGGCGCCCTGGCTTCGACGGGATCCGGAACGCGCATTGCGATCCTGCCCCGGCTGGGGAGGGCGGCTTCAGCCGGTATGGGCGGCGGCGACGGCGGCACGGTAATAACCGGATCGGCTACCGTTAGCACCGGCTCCTCCGCCCCTTGCACGACAGCCGGCGGGAGCGCTTTATTGATCAGGAGACGCCAGCCCAAAAGGAAGAAGACAAGCATGATCATGCTCCCTTGCAGATGAACGGTTTCCCCGGATGGGTAGGGAAGTGTCAGATCGGCACGCATGCCGAACGACTCGATGCCCTTCCGGATCTCTTTTGGCAGGAATCCGCTTAGCCCATAATAGATGCCGCCGCCGGCAAGCATCAGGATCAGCAGCAACCACCACCGGCCGAGGACAGCCCACCCGCGGCCGATGGCGCCTTTATTGACAACCGAATAAAAGGTGATAAAAATGAACCCTACGGGAAGCCAGTCGATGGTCACCGGCGTTCCCAGCGGGATATCCAGAAAAACGATCATGGGACGGACACCACCCAACTGGCTAAGCCAGGGGAAGATGCCGGCAATGGCTTGTTCGAGCAGGATCGAGATGAGCAGCAGGATGACCACCAGAATTAAGGTGCCTCTCCGCGCGGACGGGGTATACATAACTGTTTCTTTAAATGATTGGCTTAGATAAAACCGCGTAGAGAAGTATTCATTGGAGAATAGAAGCGTATACAATATTAACGGAAAGGGGGTACAGTAGGTATAGTCCATTTCCCAATAATCCGTTAAATAGCTACCTGCTGCGAATGACTGAATTTTCTTCGTATCTTACAGCAAACAACCCAGCCATGCCTGACCAATCCGCCGCCGAAAAGAACCCGCTCCCATCCCTCGATGTTTGGGAAGACGATCTCCTGGAGCGTTATCCCGACCCGGAGACCATCGCAAAAGGCAAAACAACGGAAGAATATCGGAACTATGAAACTCCCGGGAGAGATTCCGTACGGGAGTTCTACCGGCTCAATCATCAATATCAGACTTACGATTTTGTCAGCCAAAAAAAAGCGGAGTTCCTTTCCTTCAATAAGAGAGAAATGTCGGTTTGGGCGGCGTTCGATTTTCTCAATGAGCTGGTTGACGACTCCGACCCCGACACCGATCTCGATCAGTTTCAGCATCTGCTGCAAACGTCCGAGGCGATCCGCTCCGACGGACATCCCGACTGGATGGTGCTGGCGGGTTTGTTTCATGACATGGGGAAAGTGCTTTGCCTTTTCGACGAGCCACAGTGGGCTGTCGTAGGCGATACGTTCCCGGTGGGGTGCGCATATTCTGACAAAATTGTCTATCCCGAATATTTCCGGTCCAACCCTGATTATGATCACCCCGTTTACCGCACCAGATACGGCGTCTACTCGCCCGGATGCGGCTTGCGAAACGTCCAGCTTTCATGGGGCCATGATGAGTATGTATATCATATGATGAAGGACTATCTTCCCGAACCGGCCCTTTATATGCTGCGCTATCATTCTTTTTACGCGCAACACCGGGAGCAGGCCTATGACCATCTCATGGATGACCATGACCGCGAGATGTTCCAATGGGTTAAGCTGTTCAACCCGTATGATCTTTATTCAAAAAACCCAACGCCCCCGGATTGGGAAAAGCTGAAGCCTTACTACGAGGATCTGGTGGCGAAGTATTTGCCCGCGACGTTGAAATTCTAAGATGGTTGCACCAAAGGACCGGTCCTGGATAAACTTCGCCATTCAACCCTTCTTATCGTTTTATCTCCGATGACCGCCCGTAGCGGAGCCCAGCTGCCATAGCGGAGCCCAGCTCCCGTAGCGGAGCCCAGCTGCCATCTTGCCGCCAACGGATGAATTTTGACGACAACTGGAAATTCCACCTCGGCAACGCCGCCGACGGACTTCAACCGGCACAGGCCGATTTCCCGGCAGACTCGTCAAAAAGCAAATAAGCCTATCGTTTTCTTTCGACATTTTGCGGTTTCCTCATCGGAAAAAGCCGCGCCCATTTTTGGAAACCCCGGCCAAAATTGGGAAAAACCCCATGAAAATAATATATGTAAGTATTTATCGTTCAATAAAGATTAAGGATGGAACGGATATTGGTAAAGAGGGGTTGGTTATTATTCAATATCATTTGAAAACGTGTGCTCTATGAAGAGATCTTTACTCTTTTGTGGTTTATTGATCGTCGCCGTCCAGGCCTTGCAGGCCCAGATCTCCTATACCTGGACCGGCGCCTCCTCCACTTCCTGGGCTACCGCGACCAACTGGTCCCCAAGCGGAGTACCCGGTTCGGCGGATAACGTCACCATTGTAACGGGTAGCAATATCTGTAAGTTAGCATCGAGTGTCAGCATCAATAACCTGACACTCACCAGCGGCACCCTTGACCTGAATGCCGGAACGCTTACCGTCAACGGTACGAATGCCCAATTTACCGCGGGGACCGTGCAGAACGGTACGCTGACCATTGCCGGTGCCACATCGACGGTCTTCGGCAACGGGCCGGTGACCATGAATTGTACCGTCAACATTTCCTCTGCGGCATTTACTGCAAAAAATACCACTTTCCAGCTGGCGACTTCCATCACCAAAACCGGTGCCAGCAATGACGCGAGCTCCGGCAACAACGTCTTCAACGGAGCGCTGACCGCTACCAACGCCGGTTCCGGCTACCTGATGTTCGGTAACGGCAATGGAGACCAGTTCAACGCAGCAGCCACATTCGTCAATACAGGATCGGCCAATATTTATGTGAGCTACAGCGGAACGCCGAGTACTTTTAACGGCGTCGCAACCTTCACCAACTCCCCGTCCACCAATAACGGGATCTATGTCAGCTGGAACACAACCGGAACGGTTTTTAATAATAATATCGTCGTGAATTCGACGAGCGGTACCGGAGTTCAATTCTCCGGCGGCAACGGCACGGCAACGACAACGCTGGCATCGGGCCGGACGATTGCTGTCGGCGCGACCGGTTTTACCACCGGGACACTGCTCCTGCGCCAATTTACACAAAGCGGAGCGACAGCCCAAAATATTACCCTGACCACCGCCGGCGTCCTGCAGATCGGTCCCTCCTCCGTGTTCAACGGTAACTTCACCGCGACTACCCCAGCACTCGTCCTTAATGGAGGAACCTTCAACGGGATTACTAACCTGACTAAAACGGGCGCCTCCGGCGATTGGGGCTCCGGTGGCAATATCTACAACGGTGTATGTACGATTACAAACAGCGGAAGCAGCTACCTCGTCATGGGCAACAACAATCCGGACACCTGGAATGGCGACGTTACGTTTACAGATAATGGCTCCGAGCGGATCCTTCCGGGCTGGGGTAGCACAGGCAATCAATTCAACGGGAATATCTACGTCAATACCTCGGGTAGTGCAATAGGCGTACAGTTCTGTGGCGGCAGTGCAACAGCGACCGCAACCCTGGCAGCCGGCAAGACTATTTCCGCGGGCGCAGGCGGCCTGACCGCCGGTTACTTGTACCTGCAGCAATTTACCCAGCTGGGCAACGCGGCCATCAATCTCACGGCCACCGGAACGTCAGTGCTGTACCTTGGACCTTCAAGCACATTCGGCGGAACGTTCACCGCAAGCGCGCCGGATATCTGGGCGCAGGGTGCAACATACAACAGCGCAGCTACTTTCACAAAAACAGGGGGTTCCAACAACCACAACAACCAGAATCAGAATATTTTCAATTCGACATGTACGATCAACCAGCAAAGCAGCACCGGCTACTTTATGCTCGGGTACAATTCTAACGACCTATTCAATGACAATATAACGGTCACTTCCACCGGCGGCAGCGGCATTTACCTGGGCTGGGGCAGCGGCACCGGTACACCGACACTGGCCGCAGGCAAGACTATCCAGGTCGGCGCCGCAGGATTCAGCGCAGGCTTCCTGTATCTGAACACCTTTACACAACTGGGCAACGCAGCGATCAATCTGAGCTTTACCGGCACCAACACCTATCTGGCGATCGCCCGTTCCTCTGTCATCGGCGGTAACCTGACCACCAGCACGCCGGACATCTATTTCAACGGCGGCACCTTTAACGGGACGGTGAGCGCCACAAAGACCGGTGCGAATAACGACTTCGGCTCCGGCGGCAACACCTTCCAGGCAAGCGCTACCTTCACAGCCACCGGCACAGGCGCCCTCGGGTTCGGAAATGGTAACCCCGATATCTGGAACGGCCCGGTTACGTTCACCAGCAGCGGCTCATCATATATCGCACCGTGCTGGAACTCCGCGGGCAACCAATTCAATGGCAACATATCTGTAAATAGCACCGGCTCTTCGACGGGGATCCTGTTTTGTAACGGGGCCGCAACCTCTACGGCAACCTTGGCTGCCGGGAACTCATTGCAGATCGGCTCCGGCGGCTTCTCATCCGGCAACCTACAGCTGCGCCAGTTCACACAGCTGGGCACCGTACCGGTCAACCTGACCCTTACGGGCGCAACCACGGTGCTGGTGGCAGGCCCTACCTCTTCTTTCGCCGCGGACTTTTCAGTAACCTCTCCGCGTATCCTCCTGCAGGGTGCAACCTTTAACGGCAACACCGTATTGACCAAGACCGGCGCAACCGGGGAATGGTCCAGCGGTGGCAATACCTTTAACTCGACACTGACCATCAACCAGCAAGGCAGCGGCTATTTTGGTTTTGCCAACGTTAACCCGGATATCTATAACGGAGACACCTATATCAACAATAATTCCACTGAACGCGTCATTTTCGCCAATAATGCCAGCGGCGGAACCCAGTTCAACGGCAATATCATCGTTACCCAAATCGGCAGCTCCGTAGGGATCGCCTTCGGCTGGAGCGGCACAACAAATGTCACGCAAGCCGCGGGGAAAACCTTTACTGTCGGCGCCGCCGGGTTCACCACGGGCTACCTGCAAATCGAACGATTTACGCAATTGGGCAACGCGCCGATCACGCTGAACCTGGGAAGCAGCACGTCCATTACGTTTGGCCCGAACTCCAGTATCGGCGGGAATGTGACGACTACCAGCGGCCAGATCCTTTTTAACGGTTGTACCTTCAATGGGAACGTAAATTCGACCAAGACGGGTACAACCAACGACTGGAGCAGCGGGGGCAACGTATTCAGTGATTCGGCGACCATTACCGACGCAGGTTCGGGTTATATCGCCCTCGGCAATGTTACACCCGACCAGTTCAACGGCGTTTCAACGTTTAACAATACGGGCAGCGCCAACATGTATATTGCCAACAACAGTAGCAACAATACTTTCGGCGGAACGACGACGTTTAACAACTCGCCTACCGCCAACACCCTGATCTATGTCAGCCAGAGTTCTGCAGGTACCGTATTTAATGGTAATATCGTCGTAACCTCCACCAACGGGCAGGGCGTCTATTTCTGCTCGGGCAGCGCAACGGCAACCGCGACGCTTTCAGCCGGGGATACGCTTCAGGTCGGACCCGCCGGATTTTCCTCGGGCGTGCTGTATTTACGGCAATTCACGGCTCTGGGCAACGCCCCGACTATCCTGACGCTCACCGGCGCGACTACCCTCCTGCAAATGGGCCCGTCGTCGGCCTTCGGCGGCGACTTTACCGCTATTTCGCCGAGGATCCTGGTAAATGGCGCGGTGTTTTCCGACACGACCATTCTGACCAAGACCGGTGCGACCGGGGAGTGGATGAACGGCGGAAATACATTTAACTCCGCTTTGACGATCAACATGCAGGGGGGCGGCTTTTTCGGCTGGGAAGGCAGCTCGCCGGATATCTTTAACGGCGACGTGTACGTCAACAACAATTCCACGGAGCGGGTCATCTTTGCCAACAACAACGGCGGCGGTACCCAGTTCAACGGCAACGTGATCCTTACCCAGACCGGTAGTTCGGTGGGTATCGCTTTCGGCTGGAGCGCGAGCACCAACGAGACCATGGCGGCCGGTAAAACGATCTCTATCGGCGCAGCCGGCTTTACCACCGGGTATCTGCAGATCGAACGGTTCACACAACTGGGCAATGCAGCTGTGAATCTGCCGCTGACGGGCAATACCGCGCTGACCTTCGGACCCAATTCGGCGATCGGAGGCGATATGACATCTACCAGCGGCTCGCTGTATTTCAACGGTTGTACCTTCAGCGGCATCTGTAATGCCACAAAAACCGGCGCCACGAGCGACTGGAGCAGCGGCAACAACATTTTTAACGGGGTGACCACGATCACCGATGCCGGTTCCGGTTATATGGTATTCGGCAACGGTAATGCAGACCAGTTCAACAACAACGCCACGTTTAATAACACCGGGGGCAACAATATCTATGTGGCTTATAACAGCTCCAACAATATCTTCGGCGGAACGACGACATTCAACAATTCGCCGACCACCAACTCGCTGATCTCGGTCAGCCAGAACTCCGCAGGTACCGTCTTTAACGGCAATATCGTCGTGACGTCCACCAGCGGCCAGGGCGTACAGTTCTGTACCGGCAACGGGACGGCAACGGCAAGTTTGTCCTCCGGCTATACGATTTCCGTCGGCGCCGGTGGATTCTCTGCGGGTACGTTGTTGCTTCGCCAGTTTACGCAATCCGGCCCTACACCGCAAAGCCTGACCCTCACGGGGACGGGTAACCTGACCTTCGGTCCTTCGTCGGCGATCGGCGGGAACATCGTTACGGTCAGTCCAACCTTGTTCTTCAACGGCTGCACGTTCAGCGGAACGGTTACGTCAACCAAGAATGGCGCCACCAGCGACGCCTCATCCGGAAACAATCTGTTCAACGCCCCTTTTATCGTCACCAACACCGGCGCAGGATATTTCCTTATGGGTAACGGCAACCCGGACATCTGGCAGTCTACGGCGGCCTTCAACAACTACAGCCCTGCGCAACATATGTACGTCGCATACAACAGCACCGGCAATACATTTAACGGGGACGTCAGCTTTAATAATCAGCCGGGTACCACCGGCCTGTGGATCTATTCCAACTATTATGGCGCCAATACCGCTTTCAACGGGAATATCAGCGTCCAGAATATCGGCGGAGCCGGGATCTATTTCGGCCCGAACAGCGGAAACGCCACGCTTAGCAACGGTTCCGTGAGCGTAGGCGCCGGAGGTTTTGCATCCGGCTCGCTCATCTTCCGGAATTTTACACAATCGACGTCCGGCGCGGCCCAGACAATCACTACGACCGGCACGAGCAATATCCAGTTTGGACCGGGCTCGGCATTCAGCGGTCCGGTGACGACGGCAAGTCCTGGCCTCCTGTTCAATGGTTGTGTGTTCAACGGCTCGGTTAATTCGATCAAGAACGGGGCTACCAACGACCAAAGCGCGGGCGGTAATACGTTCAACGGGCCCAGCACGCTGACCAATACCGGTACCGGCTACCTGATGATGACCAATACCACGGCCGATACCTATAACGGGAATATGGTGTTTGTACAGGGTGGAACAGGTAAGGTATACCCCAACTACAACAATAACAGCGCCTATAATGGCAACCTTACGGTGACTTCACCTGCTGCCACGGCGATCACATTCGGCGCCGGCAGCGGGACCGCGACCTTTTCGGGCAGCGGCGCCCAGACAGTCAGTGTTACGCCGGGAACACCCGCTCCAGTCTTCACCCGGGCGGTGATCAACAACACCGGCTCCGGAGTAACGCTAAGCAATACGAACATCAATGTCTCCAACAACATCGTATTTTCCTCTGGCTTGCTCAATACCACGACCAGCTATATGTTGGTGATGCTGAACAACTCCACCACCGCCGCAGGAACGGCGTTGTCGACCAGTTATGTCAACGGCCCGATGCAATACCAGAAATCAAGCGCAGGCGCGTCGACTCTCAACTTTCCCGTGGGCAACGCTCCGGACTGCCGGCCCTTCGTATTGACCGTTTCGCATACTAACGGCACCTTATATTCGTATACTGCACAATTGTACGATGGGAGCGCTTCGGCCTTAAACTGGACGCTGCCGTTGACCGTGGACCACGTCTCGCAAGTGCACTACTGGACGATCAACCGGGCCGACGCTTCCGGTACCAACCAGCCGACTGCCGGCCTTAGCGGGACTCAGACTATTCAGATATTCTTCGGCACCGATGACTACGTAAGCAATGGCGGGACGCTCACCATCTGTAAAAACGTTTATACAGCACCGACGACCTGGATCGACATCGGAGGCGCCGGCGGTCCCGTATATAGCGGCGGTTCGGCATTGACCGGCAGCATCACATCCACCTCGGCGCCGTCCCTCTTCAACTCATTCTCCACGTTTACGCTGGGGGACAAGATCGGCGGCGGAAACGTGTTGCCGATCGGGTTGCTGGAATTCAATGCAACACCTGAAAATAACCAGGTCGATCTGCAATGGACTACCGCCATGGAGTCAAACAATAACTATTTCACCGTGGAACGGAGCATCGACGGGTCTGTATTCGACTCGATTGCCCGGATTGAGACCGAGGCGCCGGACGGCAACAGCAGCGGTCCGTTGAACTATACCGCGGTGGACCCTCATCCCTTTATGGGCCTCAGTTACTACCGCCTGAAACAGACCGACCTTAACGGCCACTCGACCTGGTCGACCGTCGTATCGGTGGATTTTGCCCGCCGGCAAACCTTCACGGTCTATCCTAACCCGTCGAAGGGCGCAATTTATGTTACAGGGCTTGACGTTAGCACGACCAATATGATGACACAATGGTTCGACATGAGCGGCAAACTCCTGACACAGGCTATCGTGCCCGTTAAAGGCGGCTCGGCCGGGATGAACGTGAATTTGAATAACGGCATTTACCTGCTAAAGCTGACCTTCCCGGATGGGACGTCCAGCGTACAAAATATCATCATTCTGAAATAAGAAACGCGGTAATTTTCAGGTAATCGACCGGCGGCTAACCAAAGCCGCCGGTTTTGTTTTATTTCCGCCTAACTCAAACAGTCCCGCCAGCAACTCATACGAGTGCATCCGGTCCTCCTCCCGCTCGGTAAACGTGGAGACGACGATCTCGTCGACCCCGAATTCGTTTGCCAGCCCCGCCAATTTTTCCCGCACTTCCGCAGGAGCGCCGATCACTGTGCGTTGGCGGTTGAACAGAACACGCTGCCATTCCGCCGGCGTATAGCTGTATGCGCTGGCTGCGGCGAATGTGGGGATCTCGTCATAGCGGCCTTTTTCAAAGGCAAGCAGCCGGTAGTCGATCACCGCCTGGGTTTGTTGGACTATTATGGGATCTTCAGCGCAAAAAACAAAAATGCCGACACTGGCCCTGGGTTCCGGCAGGAGAGGGGAAGGCCGGAACCGATCCCGGTATGCCCGAACCGCTTCCGCCCCGCCCACCGGATTGATAAAGCGGGCGAAACAAAGCGCCATCCCGAAATGGGCGGCGAGATAAGCGCTTTCGCCACTGGAGGTCAGCATCCAGAGTTCCGGCTGCGTATCGATTTGGGGAATAGCGCGGATCTTTCCCTCCAGGTTGCCGGGGGCCGGCGTATCGCCGAGAAAGGCATGCAGATCCCTGATCTGCCGGATATATTCCTGTGGGTCGAACGTATTGCCGGGGTTGAGCAGCTGAGCAGTCAACCGATCGCCGCCCGGCGCGCGACCCAGACCCAGGTCGATGCGGCCGGGGTACAACGCCTCCAGCAGCCGGAAATCTTCGGCTACTTTGAGCGTGCTGTGGTTGGGTAGCATGATACCACCGGAACCTACACGGATACGGGAGGTCTCCGCCGCCAGCCTGGCGATCAGGATTTCCGGGGACGCGCCGGCGAGCGTAACGGTATTGTGGTGCTCGGACAGCCAATAACGGGTATACCCCAGGCGATCGGCCAGCCTGGCCAGCCGGATGGTCTCCTGGAGGGCTTCCCGGGCATCACCACGGAACCGGATGGGGCTCTGGTCCAAAATGCTTAGTCGGATCGGGGATGGCATATTAGCCTTTAACAAGCCGATGAATCAAAAGTTTTCGATCAATTATTTGCAAATGCCGAGGAAATGGGTTAGCTTTATGATATCATTTTGATATCATATTGATTTAGCACAAAAACCTCCTTTATATGGACAATTCCCTTGCTCCAGTCGAAAGAGTTCGCCAGCCTTTTTCCGGATATTTTATCCTTGTCATAATCTTAGCGTTGCTGGCCATTCTGATCTATATAGCAAGCCTGAACCAGCCCGCGAATTCTCCCTGGCTCGCCGTCATGGGCTTCCTCCTTTTGTTCCTCGCAAAAGGCCTGCTCGTCATTCCGCCGAACAATGCAAAACTGCTGTTGCTGTTTGGCGCCTACCGGGGAAGCATCCGCAAGAGTGGATTGTGGTGGGTCAATCCATTCTATCAGCGGATGACGCTTTCGTTGCGCGCCCGGAATTTCGAAAGCGACAAGGTGAAGGTCAATGACAAAATGGGCAACCCGATCCTTATCAGCGTAATCCTGGTATGGAAGGTCCGCGATACCTATCAGGCGTATTTTGAAGTGGATGACTACGTCAATTTCATCAAGATCCAGACGGATTCCGCCGTGCGACAGCTCGCCGCGTCCTATCCCTACGATCATTTCGAAGACGAAAGGGCGACGGTGACCTTGAGCACCGATTTCAAAGAAGTCAACAGCTCGCTGGAAAAAGCGATCAGCGATCGTTTGCTCCTGGCCGGGATCGAAGTGGTCGAAGCACGGATAACGTATCTTGCATATGCGCCGGAGATCGCACATTCCATGCTGAAGCGGCAGCAGGCTTCCGCCGTGGTGGCGGCGAGGCACAAGATCGTCGAGGGCGCCGTCGGCATGGTGGAGAGCGCGTTGCACCTCCTGTCGTCAAAGAATATCATCAGCCTGGATGAGGAGAAAAAAGCGGCGATGGTCAGCAACCTGATGGTCGTTTTGTGCGGCGACAGGGAATCGCAGCCCGTCGTCAACACGGGCACCTTAAATCATTGATGATGGCGGAAAAAAAATCGTTTGCGTTGCGTATCGATGCGGAGACGATGAAGGCCATCGAAAAATGGGCGGCCGATGAGTTCCGCAGCGTCAACGGCCAGATCGAATGGGTGCTGCACCGGGCGCTTCGCGAGGCGGGAAGGATCCGCCGGGAGACCGATAGTCAAAACGAAGCGGACCCTCCGCAGGAGGTTCCGCTTCCATAATGCTTTTATTGTTTTGGCATCCCACCGCCGTCTTCCGGCTTCTTGCAGCACGTGGGTAAGCGCTTGTAGGCGTCCGGTTCTGCGGTGACATCGTCTGCGTCGTAGCCGCAGTTGGCGATCAGCGCCTTGATGTTTTCTACGTTCGTGCGGTTTGTCCAATACGTTACCGTTGTCGTTTTCTTTTTGTAGTCCACATTGACCTTCACGATGCCTTCCTCATGGCTCATATAATTCTCTATCCGGGTTTTGCACATCTCACATTGGACGGTCGGGGTTTTGATCGTCACCGTCGCCTTTACTTTTTGCTGCGCCGCGGCCCCGGCGGCAAAACCGGCAAGTAACAGCATCGTCAATTGTAGTTGCTTCATACATGTGGATTTTATACAATATACACAAAACTCTCCGTCCTTCCTAGACCCCCTTCCAATTTGCCGGATCTTCGCTCCATCTTAACAGGACGGCCTCCTCCTCGGGGCTGACAAGTTTCTTTTCCACTGCCAGGCCGATCAGGGTGGGGTAGTCGGAAAGCGAAATATAGGACACCCCCGCCTCCTGCAACGCGGTCCTGGCGGCCGGGAAGTCGTAGTTAAATATGGAAACGAGGCCAATCACATCCAGCCCTGACTGTCGCAGCACCTCCACCACCTGGAGGCTGCTTTTGCCGGTGGAAATGAGGTCTTCCATCACCACTACCGGCCATTCCGGTTCGTAGTATCCTTCGATCTGCTGTCCAAGGCCATGCTCCTTCGGCTTGGCGCGGACATACACATATGGGAGTTTGAGTTGGTCGGCAACCATGGCGCCCCACGGAATGCCCGCGGTGGCAACGCCTGCCAGCAGCGCGGCTTCGGGAAAACGCGCGAATACCACATTACAAAGCTCGGATTTGATAAAGTCACGGATATAGGGATGGCCGAGCACCTTCCGGTTATCGCAGTAGATCGGGCTCGTCCATCCGGACGACCAGGTAAATGGCTGCTGTACACTCAGCCGGATTGCTTTCGCTTGCAACAGCCGCTCTGCGACTGCCTTCTCATTCGTACCGATCATCTTTTCCATGGTGCTGCGAAAATAAGGAAAGTTTCGTCCACGCGGCTTTGCCGTTTCGTCACCCGGGCTTCGTATCTTGGGGCTTCATTGCCCCTTCGATGTATATTAAGGTCTATTTTAACGACAAACCCCTGTTCCTTTGCGACGAGATGACCGATGAGATCAGAACGTACGCGCACCATGACGACGCCATCCTCATTGACGAATATTCTCCTCCTGCCGTCAATTCCATGATCCACGAGATGCGGCGGGAGAGCGTACACGCCGGCATCTTCATTCACCCGGACCTGGCGACGTTGAAAAAGGCATTTTGGAAGAAATTCATTCTCGTGCGGGCAGGCGGCGGACTGGTGCGGGACCCTCAGGGGCGATATCTGTTTATGCTGAGGCGCGGCAAATGGGATCTTCCTAAGGGAAAACTCGATCCGGGTGAAACGCTGGAACAATGCGCGGTACGGGAGGTCAGAGAGGAAACAGGGCTGAGAGAGGTTAAGCTGGACGGGCCATTGCTGGTGACCTGGCATACGTACGACGAAAGCGGACACCATATCCTGAAAGAGACACATTGGTTTCGGATGAGCATTTTGTCGGATCAGCCCATTGTGCCACAAGCGGAGGAGCAGATCACCGAGCTGAGATGGGTGGATCAAAACGGGGTAGGGGGTCTCTTGCGCCAAACATTTCCTTCCATTATCGATGTGCTGAACGCGGCCAAATGATCATTGCTTTGGAATGATCGCTACCGTGATCCGGCTGACGCAGACAAGCTTTTCCCGTTCGTCGGTGATCCTGATTTCCCAGACCTGCGTTGTTTTCCCGATGTGGAGCGGTCTTGCAGTGCCGGTGACATATCCATCCCGGACGCCCCGGACATGGTTGGCATTGATTTCCAGCCCAACGGCATTGAATTGATGATAATTGACGACCATCGCCGCCCCGACACTGCCAAGTGTCTCGGCGAGCGCGACGGAAGCGCCGCCATGCAACAAACCGTAAGGTTGCCGCGTTCGATGGTCCACCGGCATGCGCCCTTTGAGGAAGTCGTCCCCGACTTCGATAAACTCTATTCCGAGATGCCCGCCCATCGTGTTGCTGGCCAGCGGCTGAAGATGGGCGGGGCTGAGGTTTTGATCAAACCATATTGGCATAATCAGGTGTTGGGTATTTTCAATTGAGTTGCCTGTTGCGCTTTCAACGACCTGGCTACTACATCCGGTAAAAACTGCATCACGTCACCGCCATTCTTCAGTACATCCCGAACGAGTGTCGACGCCACCGAAGTATACTGGGGCAGGCAAGTCAGAAAAACGGTTTCGATGTGGCTGTCGAGGCTGCGGTTCATATCGGCAATCGCCTTCTCGTATTCAAAGTCATTTACGTAGCGGATACCCCGAAGGATAAAATTCGCACCAACCTGGCGGCACGCGTGAATGGTAAGCCCGTCGTAGACGATTGCATCTACCCGGGGGTCGTCCTTGTATATCTCCCGGATCCAGGCCAGCCGCTGTTCGGCACTGAACATCGGCAGTTTGCCGGCATTCGTGCCGATCCCGATGAACAGCTTATCGAAAAGCGGCAGGGACCGGTTAATGATATCCTGGTGCCCGATGGTGATCGGGTCGAAGGTGCCGGGGAAAAGGCCGATTCGTTGCATGGGCAATCGCGTTTTTTGAGATTTAATGTCTGTCGAACGTTTAGTTGGCTGATCGTCCTGCCAGCAGATAAAGCACCGCCATCCGGACCGCCACCCCATTCTCCACCTGGTGGAGGACCAGCGATTGCCTGCTGTCGGCGACATCGCTGTCCAGCTCGACCCCGCGGTTGATCGGGCCGGGGTGCATGATCACAATTTCCTTGTTGAGGCTGTCCAGGAGCCGCCTGTTCACACCGTAGGCGAGGCTGTATTCGCGCAGCGACGAGAACAACGGCTGGTTTTGCCGCTCCAGCTGGATGCGGAGCACATTGGCGACATCGCACCATTCCAGGGCTTTGCGCAGGTTATATTCCACCCGGACGTCAAACGCCTCCCTGATGTGTACAGGGATCAGCGTGGGCGGTCCGGCAATAGTAACTTCAGCGCCCATTTTCTTCAATAGGTAGATATTGCTAAGCGCCACGCGGGAATGCATGATGTCCCCGATGATCGCGATCTTCCTGCCGGCCAAACCGCCCAGTTTCTCCCGGATGGAGAAAGCGTCAAGCAACGCCTGCGTAGGATGCTCATTGATGCCGTCACCCGCATTGACGATCGCCGCAGGGATATGCCGGGCCAGGAAATGCGGCGCGCCGCTGGCGCTGTGCCGCATCACGACCATGTCCACCTTCATCGACAGGATATTATTCACGGTATCGAGCAGGGTCTCCCCTTTGGCGGCCGAGGAACCGGAAGCCGTGAAATTGATCGTGTCCGCGGAAAGTCGCTTCTCGGCCAGTTCGAACGATATGCGGGTGCGCGTCGAATTCTCGTAAAAGAGGTTGACGATCGTCACATCTCGTAAGGTGGGCACTTTCTTGATCGGTCGCTGTAAAACTTCTTTGAATTGGGAGGCGGTATCTAAAATGAGCTGGATATCGCCTGGCTGGAGATCTCTAATGCCAAGAAGATGTGGAGTGCTTAGCTGCATTAGAACGCGAAATTAGGGGAAAAACATATACGTGGCGCATTTTGGTCTCCGGCCGTCCAGGTCAAACGAGCGCCACTTCATCCTTGCCGTCCTTTTCTTTCCAGTATACCTTTACTTTTTGGGTCAGCATGGAGTCGATCGGCTTGCCGATGTAATCGGCCTGGATCGGCAGCTGGCGCGTAAAACGCCGGTCGACCAGTACGCAAAGCTCAACCTTCGCCGGACGGCCGAAATCCAGCAACGCGTCGAGCGCCGCCCGGATGGTGCGACCCGTCCACAGCACATCGTCGATCAGTATGACGTTCCGGCCCTCGACGGAAAAAGGGATTTCCGTTTGGTTTAGTTCGTGCAGGCGTTGCCGTACGTCGTCGCGGTAGAAGGTGATATCGAGCTTGCCGTAACGAATTAACGCAGGGTCTACCTGTTCCTTTAACAGGGCGACCACGCGGTTGGAAAAATAGACACCTCTCGGCTGAATGCCGATCAGTACGGTATTCTCAAGGTCCAGATGATTCTCCAGCAACTGATGCGTTAACCGTTGTATGGTCAGATCCAGTTGCTGCTCGTTCAAAATGATCTTCAAAAAGGAATATTTTTATGAAGGTAGGGAAAAAATCCAGACCCGGCGGGCGCGGGCAAGCGGGAAACTACACAAAAAAAAGACCGCCCGTAGGGCGGCCAATTACAAACTATTCACACTCTAAAACAAACAGATTACTTCCCTCCCGAATTGAACAGCGCGTAGGTCAGACCGACCTGAAACACTCCGTTCTTGACACTTCCGCTTCCGCCGCCGCCGCTATTGTCGACAATATTGGCAAGGCCGATATTGTACCGGAGGTCAATCCCCAATTGCGTTGCCGGAATTTGAAAGCCGGCACCGACTGCCCATGCAAAATCCACAGACTTGAAGCTGGCCTTGTCATCCACACTGTACCCGCTTGCTTTGGCTTTCGCGCTCATAAGGAAACCGACCTGGGGGCCTGTCTGGAAATAGAGGCCAATCGGTAACTTGTATTTCAAAAGGATGGGAATGTTAAGGTAGTTCTCCGTTTGGGTGCCGGTAGTACCGCTTTCTGTTTCTTTGAATCCCTGACCGGAATAAACCAATTCAGGCTGGAGCGAAAGGTTATCGGTAAAACCAAGACCGACGAATACGCCACCGTTAAAACCCACCAGCGTGCTTGTGCTGACCCCCTGGGTGCCATCACCGCTGACGTTTGCAAAATTGGCGCCTGCCTTTACGCCAAATTGAATAGACTGCGCATTTGCTGCCGTTGCGAAAGAGAAACCTGCCAAAAGGACTAATGTTAACTTTTTCATAAATAATTAGGATTGATTTGGGTTAATTTTTTACCAATCAGGGACAAAGATAGGCGCAAGATTCACACTTCCTGCCTACGCTGACACCGATTTTTTATTGTGTATTTGCCAAACTGATAGGCAAAATGCGCGCATACGCATTGGTAATCAATAAGTTTAAACATGTAAGAACAACTTAATACGCAGTTCATTCATCCTCCGAAAGAAACGGGTACCGGTAGTCCGATGGCGGTGCGAAGGTCTCCTTGATCGTGCGGGCGCTCAGCCATCGATACAAATTGAGGATCGATCCGGCCTTATCGTTGGTACCGGAGCCCCGGGCGCCGCCAAACGGCTGCTGACCCACCACGGCCCCGGTAGGTTTGTCGTTGATATAGAAATTGCCGGCGGCATTTCGGAGGCGATCCACGGCCAGCTCTACAGCCTGCCGGTCCCGCGAAATGATGGAGCCCGTCAGCGCATAGGGTGAAGTACTGTCGACCAACTCCAGTGTTTTCTCAAAATCGTCCGGCGGATAAATATAGACCGTGAGCACGGGTCCGAATATTTCTTCACACATCGTTATGTACCGCGGATCTTTGGCTTCTATCACCGTCGGTTGAACGAAATAGCCTTTCGATTTATCGCATTCGCCGCCGGCCCAGATCTCCACACCGGGGTCCTGCCTGGCCTTATCCAGGTAGGACTTGATCTTTAAAAAGCTCCGCTCGTCGATCACGGCATTGATAAAATTCGAAAAGTCTTCCACTCCGCCCATCCGGAAACTGCGTATGCCCCCGATCAGCTTTTGTTTTACCGCGGCGGCAAGGTTGGCCGGTATATAAGCCCGGGAAGCGGCGGAACATTTCTGGCCCTGGTATTCAAAGGCGCCGCGGAGCAAGGCGGTGGCGAGAACGTCGGGGTCGGCGCTCTCATGTGCCAGCACAAAGTCCTTCCCGCCGGTTTCGCCTACAACCCGGGGATAGCTGCGATAGAGATGGATATTCTCGCCGATAGTTTTGTAGAGATGATTGAATGCCGCCGTAGAGCCGGTGAAATGAAGTCCGGCGAAGTCGCGGTGGCTGAAACAAACCTTTCCCAGCACCGGCCCGTCGACATAGATGAGGTTGATCACGCCATCGGGTAACCCCGCCTCGTTCAGAACACGCATGAATTGCTGCGCCGCAAATACCTGCGAATAGGCCGGCTTCCAAATGACGGTATTGCCGCAAAGGGCCGCGGACGCGGGCAGGTTGCCGCCGATGGCCGTAAAGTTGAATGGAGTAATGGCAAGCACGAATCCTTCCAGCGGCCGCCATTCGGTGCGGTTGTGAACACCCGGGCCGCTGACGGGCTGGACACGGTAGATCTCGCTTAGAAAATGAACATTCCACCGCAGAAAATCGATCAGTTCGCAAGCGCTGTCGATCTCCGCCTGGTAGACATTTTTGCTTTGTCCCAGCATTGTCGTCCCATTCATGTAGGGCCGGTATCTGGTGGCGATAAGGTCTGCCGCCTTTAGGAAAATGCCAGCCCGGTTCTCCCAACTCAGCCCGGCCCAGGCCGCTTTGGCGCCAAGCGCGGCGTCGATCGCCTGGCGGACATGCTGCTCGTCCCCTTCGTGAAAATAGCCGAGCGTATGCGCGATCTCGTGGGGCGGATGCAGCGCGATCTTCTTACCGGTGCGTACTTCCTTCCCGCCGATATACATCGGGATATCGTGTTCGATGCTCTTTAGCTCCTTTAACGTCTTCTTTAGTTGCTCACGCTCCCTGCTTCCGGGGGCATAGTTCAAAACGGGTTCGTTGGCCGGCGCCGGGTAGTGAAAATATCCTGGGCTCATGGTATGTTCGATTGTTTAATTGGCTGTGGTTGATTCCTTTTCGCTCATCAGGTAGGCCTTGATAAAGCCATCCAGCTCGCCGTCCATGACGGGCTGCACGTTCCCAACTTCATAGTCGGTGCGGTGGTCTTTGATCATCTTGTACGGATGGAAGACATAGGAGCGGATCTGCGATCCCCACTCGATCTTCTTCTTTGTCGAATTTGCGGCATCCTTCAGCGCTTCGCGGCGTCGTAGCTCCTCTTCGTACAGGCGGCTCTTCAGCATCTTCAACGCCTTCTCCCGGTTCTCCCCCTGCGTACGTGCCTGTTGGCATTCCACAATAATTCCGCTGGGTAAATGTTTGACCCGGACCGCCGTTTCCACTTTGTTGACGTTCTGACCTCCTTTGCCGCCGCTTCGATAGAATTCCCACTCCAGGTCTGCCGGATTGACTTCAATCTCGATACTGTCATCTACCAGCGGATAGACGAATACGGATGCAAACGAAGTATGCCGCCGCGCATTCGAGTCAAACGGCGAGATGCGCACCAGCCGGTGAACGCCGCTTTCGGCTTTTAGAAATCCATAAGCGAAAGGGCCCTCGAATTGTAACGTGGCGCTTTTGATCCCTGCGCCTTCGCCATATTGCAGGTCAAGCTCCGTGACAGCCCAGCCTTGCTTCTCGCCGTACATCCGGTACATGCGCAGTAACATTTCCGCCCAGTCCTGGCTTTCGGTTCCGCCGGCGCCGGAATTGATCTGCAGAACTGCCGGGAGCTCGTCCTCAGGCTGGTTGAGGGTGCTCTTGAATTCCACCTCCTCGATAAGCCGTAATGCCTTCCCGTAGGCATCCCGCGTTTCTTCTTCACTGGCTTCGCCGGCCTTCCAGAAGTCGAAGAGCACGGCAAAGTCCTCCACGGCCGTCTCGACGGATTCATAAAGCTTCACCCAGAATTCATTCTGTTTGATATTTTTCAGGATCCCGGTCGCCCGCCGGTTATCATCCCAAAAGCCCGGGCTTAATGAAAGCTGTTTTTCTTCATTGATCTTGTATCGTCGGTTATCGACGTCAAAGAAACCTCCTTAGGACCGCGAGCCGGTCCCTCATCAACTTGATTTGTTCTTGTGTCATTCCGCAAAAGTACGAAATGTTGTAAATTCATCGAAACGTTCAACGGATTCCTCATGTTGACTCACTACCTGCGCCTCGCGTTCCGCAACTTCCATCGTAATAAATTGTACAGTTGCATCAACGTGGGGTGTCTTGCGATCGGTATAGCGACGGCGATGACCATCCTGCTCTTCGTAGTACACGAGCATAGCTATGACCGGTGGCAGGCGAACGAGAAGCGCATTTTTGCCCTTTCAGGGACCTATTCGTATGGCACGTCAACCTATTCCTCGGATTATGTAAGCTATCTGACAGCGCAGCGGGTAAAAGCGGCGGATAGCAGGGTAGAAGGCTATGTTCGCGCGTACCGGGTTTTTGAAGAACCCGTCTTGCAAATGATCGGAGATCCCGGTGCGAAGTTTAAGGTGAAGGAGCCTTTCCTGTTTGCAGACAGCAATTTCTTCCAATTCTTCAGCTATCGCCTGTTAACAGGCGACCCGGCCATTGTGCTAAAACGGCCAAATACCGTCGTGTTGTCTCAGCGGGCCGTTCGGCGATACTTCGGGAACAGCGATCCGATCGGAAAGGTGTTGAAGTATAATGATCACTACCAGCTGGAGGTGACGGGTGTTTCTGCCGACCCCCCTTCCAATTCAACGATCGACTACGATGGGGTTGCATCCTTTTCCAGCCTGCCGGCAATGAAAGAGATGGCCGCAGAATGGCAATACCAGACGGTCGGGGCCGGAAATTTTCGGACCTGGTTCTTGCTCAGGGATGCCGCGGACTCGGGGAAGGTAGAGCAGACGATCAGCCGTCTGGGTAATGCGCCCGGGGAGGCGGGAGGAACAAGCAAAGATAAATATCTCCTGACGCCCTTGGGTGATGTACACCTGAGAGCCGATTTCGGCAACGACACCGATATCAAAAACCTGACAATCTTTCCGCTGGTGGCGGGCGTGATCCTGCTGCTGGCCCTGATCAATTACATGAGCCTGACGACGGCGCACTCAGCCGTCAGGGCAAAGGAGGTTGGGATACGGAAGGTGATGGGAGCGGGGAGGGGAAGCATAGCCGCGCAATACTACGCTGAATCGACGTTGTATGCGTTACTCGCATTTGTGGTGGGGATCGGCTTATTTCTTTTCCTCCGGGCCTACTTTCTTCAGTTGCTAGCCCTGAAGATCGATGCGAGTTTCCTGTTATCGCCGCCGGCACTCGGTGGTTATGCCATATTGTTAGTGCTGGTTATCCTTATCAGTGGAAGTTATCCTTCCCTGGTGCTGTCTTCTTTTAAGCCGGTGACAGTATTGTATGGAAAGCTGAGCCGGAGGCCTGGCGGCGAAAGGGTCAGAAAAAGTTTCCTGGTCTTTCAATTCACCATTTCCATGTCGTTGACCGTTTGCAGCGTGATCATACAAAAGGAAATGTATTATATCCGTCATGCGGAAACTGGCGTCAACCGGGAAAACATCCTGCTGGTTCATTTTGACCAGCACTTGAATTCCTATCTGGCGTTCAAGCGACAGGTGGAGGCATTACCGGGTGTGATGAAAGTCGCAACCGCGGATTTTCCGCTTTATAGCGCATATACCGGTTACCTCGTCACGCCGAAAACACCGGCAAAGCCTTTTATGATGCCGGTCTTGCACGTGGATAATGATTTTATTGACCTCCTCGGTTTGCGATGGAAGGATCGGCCCGCCCTGAACGATTTTTACGACGGCAGACATATCATTTTGAATGAGCAGGCGGTCTTCAGTCTTGGCATACATGGCGATCCGGTCGGCCAGCTTGTCGATATAGTTGACGGTAAAGTGGTATCCGGCGTGCTCAGGGATTTCAATTACCAGGCATTACGTGGCAAGATCGGACCACTCTGTTTGTTTACCCGCAGAGATTCGGATTCTACCTGGGGCAACAGTGCGGGCGGTTACCTAATGGCCCGAATACAGGCGCATGTCAATCTCCCTATGTTGCTGGCCTCGATCGGGAAGATATATAGTTCTTATGACCGGATGAATCCATTTGATTATTCATTTCTCGACGAGACATTCGACAGCCAATACAAATCTGAAGACCGGCTGGCGGGGTTATTTGGCGCTTTTACCGCGATTACGATAATGATAGCCTGCATGGGTCTGTTCGCCCTGGCCACTTTCGCCGCCCGGCAACGCATGAAAGAGATCGGCATCCGTAAAGTGCTGGGCGCCTCCGTGGCCTCTATCAGCGCATTGCTGTCGCGGGATTTCCTGCGGCCGATCCTTTTATCGGTGTTGATCGCGTCGCCGACCGCCTGGTGGGTCATGCACCGATGGCTGGAAAATTTCGCCTACCGTACCCCCATCAGTTGGTGGGTCTTTCCGGCCACCGCCGCAGGACTGCTGCTTATTGCCCAACTCACCGTGCTGTTTAGGACCATAAAAGCCGCGCAGGCAAACCCAACGGTCAACCTGCGCAGCGAATAAGTCCAAAGGCACTATTTTATCGATGTGACGGCCGTCGAACCATGGTCGGTTTGGGTTTTGATAATGCCGACACCGGGGGCGTACCATTCGGTGCCTTCTATATTGAGATTGGTGGGAAAGGGACCCGTTTTAAAACTAACCTTGCTCTTATAACTGATCTTTACACAATTCCAGGTACCGGCATTGGTGGTCACCGACTCCTGGCCAAGTACCTTTCGGTCGTAGACCCACATCGTAAGCGTTGAGTTTCCGCCGAAGGGGTTCGGCGGCGGAGGCGGTCCCGGAGGCGCGCCGGGAGGACCGCCGGGGCCACCGTTGCTATTGTTTGTATTCAAAACCATGTTCGCACTTTTCAATGAATCACCGGTCTTCATTCCGGAAGGATATTCCAGAATGCCGCCGTTGCCGCTTACCTGGGCGTTGCTAAACCGGCCCGGGGGGCCGTCCGGCAGCATCAATTTCATGTCCACTTGGAGAGTTCCGCCGGTGCATTTGATCGTGCTGGTCGACGTTGTCGTAGGTCTTTCCTTTTTATCGAACGCTTGCGTATTCAGGGTACCGGTCGTGACGCCACCAGTGTTGGCGACATTGGATACGGTATAGACCTGCCTGCCGATCGGTTCGCCTTTTTTGTTGTAAATAGTTACTTCGATGGTTTTGCCCTGTTGTAGAAAAAGATATTGGGAACATTCCTGGGACCATGCTACGGCGCCGAACAAAAGAAAAAGTAGCAGAAAGAGGATTGGGGCGAACTTTTTCATATTATGATTTGTTTGAATCAGAAAGGTAGGTTAATTTTTGGCTCCAACCCATACCACATATGGGTATAATTTTTCCCAGGGCCGGCCATTGACAAACCCCGCCCTCATTAGGAAACCTTTACCATATTCCGGCATTGTTATTGAAAACAGAGAATCGGGCGCAACCCGGTTCGCCCTTAAAAGATTGTTCACCTTAAATTAATAAATATGAGTGCTCAAAGAGTTTTAATAGGCGCCTTATCAGGTCTCGTCGCCGGAGTGGCGATCGGTATTTTGGTCGCTCCGGCCGAGGGAAGCGAAACACGTCAACGGATTGCGGATACCGCCGACTCGCTAAAGCGAAAACTGAGAAAATTGAGAGGCGTTACAACCGATGAGTTGGATGAGCTAAAGGACATTTTTGAAAGAGAAACCGATGGTTTAAAGGACGACGTCCGGACCCGGGTATTGAACCTCATCAAAGCCGCAAAGGAAAAAGGAAACCACATCACAGCGGAAGCATTGTCGTAAGGGATGATGTTTCCCGTAAGGAGGGGAGCCCGATGGGCTCCTTTTTTTGTTGGCAGCCGCGATGGGCTCCTTTTTTTGTCAGGTTGGCGCAGATTGCCCAAATCCCATTAATTTGCGGCCTCACTCAACCTGCGGTCTATGCCCATCGATCTTCGCTCCGATACCGTTACCCGCCCGACACCGGCCATGCTCGACGCCATGATGCATGCGGAGGTGGGCGATGACGTATTTGGAGAGGACCCCTCGATAAATCAGCTCGAGAAAATGGCCGCCGATCTCTTCGGAATGGAAGCGGCACTTTATTGCCCCAGCGGAACGATGTCCAACCAGATCGGAATAAAATGCCATACGCAGCCCGGAGATGAAGTGATTTGCGAAAGAAGCGCACATGTGTACGTCTATGAAGGCGGCGGCATCGCCTTTAATTCCGGCGCTCAGGTCAAGCCCCTGGACGGCCGCCTTGGACGGATTACCGCTCAGCAGATCGCCATGGCGATCAATCCGGACGATGTTCACCGGGCCAGGACTTCGCTGGTTTCGCTTGAGAATACGGCCAACCGGGGGGGAGGAAGTTGCTATGACTGGCAGGAGGTCCTCCTCATCCGGCAGCTTTGCACCGCGCAGCAACTGAAGCTGCATCTCGACGGCGCCCGGCTTTTCAATGCCCTGGTGGCCAAGGAGCAAACGGCCAGGTCATACGGAGAGGTGTTCGACAGCATTTCGGTCTGTCTCAACAAGGGACTGGGTTGCCCCATCGGCAGCATCCTGATGGGAACTGCCCCGTTTATCCGGCAGGCCCGACGGGTACGAAAGGTATTTGGCGGCGGAATGCGGCAGGCCGGCTTTATGGCTGCCGCGGGCATATATGCACTACGACATCACATCGACCGGCTATCCATCGACCACATTCATGCACGACAAATCGCGGCGGCCCTGGAAAAGAAGGAGTTTGTCCGGAATATCATGCCGGTTGAAACGAATATAATCATCTTCGACGTGGACCCCGCGATACCGGCAAAGACCCTGACACAGCGCCTCCGTGAATCCGGAATTCTGGCGATTGCGATCGCGCCCGCGCAGGTACGTTTTGTCACTCACCTTGATATCAGCGCCGCAATGGTGGAAGAGACCGTTGCCATCATTGGCCGATTATAATACATTTGTCAAAAAAATACCGTTATGTTCCCGAAAATCTCCCCCAAAGACACAAAAGTCTGGCAAGAATTGCAGCGGCACTATGACACGGAGATAAAGGGAACGCATATGCGGTCCATTTTCAGGGCGGACCCGCAGCGGTTCTCACGCTATTCACTCCGCCTCGATGACATCCTGTTCGACTTTTCAAAGAATATCGTTACCGACAAAACGCTTGAGCTGCTTCGCCGGCTGGCGGCAGAGTCGAAATTAAAGGAAGCGATCGAGGCGATGTTCACGGGGGAAAAGATCAACCAGACAGAGGACCGTTCGGTATTGCACACGGCCTTACGGAATCTGTCGGGCGATCCGGTCTACAGCGACGGGAAGGACGTAATGCCTGATGTACGGCGTGTCCTGGCGCAAATGAAAGGATTTGCCGCCAGGATACACAGCGGTGAGTGGAAAGGCTATTCAGGAAAGAAGATCAAATATATTGTCAATATCGGAATAGGGGGTAGCGATCTCGGGCCCGTCATGGTTACCGAAGCGCTTCGGCCATATTGGGTGGCCGGCATCGAAGCCCATTTTATTTCCAATGTCGACGGAACACAGATCGTCGAAACGCTGAAGCAGGTTACGCCGGAGGAAACGCTTTTCCTTATTGCCTCAAAAACATTTACCACTCAGGAGACGATGACCAATGCGCATACGGCAAGAGACTGGTTCCTTCAGGCGGCAAAGGATGAAAAGCAGGTGGCAAAACATTTCGTGGCCCTGTCGACCAATGAGAAGGAGGTCGTGAAGTTCGGGATCGATAAAGCCAACATGTTCGAATTCTGGGACTGGGTAGGCGGCCGCTATTCCCTGTGGAGCGCGATCGGGCTTTCTATCGTGCTGACGGTAGGATACGATAAATTCGAGCGGTTACTGGAAGGGGCACACCAGACCGATCTGCATTTTCGCCATACCGCCTTCGAACAGAATATCCCCGTTACCATGGCGCTTATCGGCCTTTGGTATACCAATTTCTTCGGCACTTCGACAGAAGCCATCCTGCCATACGACCAATACATGCATCGGTTTGCGGCCTACTTTCAACAAGGAAATATGGAAAGCAACGGCAAAAGCGTTGACAGAAGCGGTCATCCCGTCGGCTGGTCAACGGGACCGGTCGTTTGGGGGGAACCGGGCACCAATGGCCAGCACGCCTTTTATCAGCTGATCCACCAGGGGACGGTGCTGGTCCCGTGCGACTTCATTGCGCCGGCGATCAGCCACAACCCGATCGGCGATCACCATGTGAAGCTGCTGTCCAATTTTTTTGCCCAGACACAGGCCCTGATGAATGGAAAGACAAAGGGAGAGCTGGAAGCGGATAAGGTACCGGCCGCATTGATCCCATACAAGGAGTTCAGCGGCAACAGGCCGACTAATTCGTTCTTAATCAAAGAAATAACCCCATTCACCCTCGGTGAGCTTATCGCGTTGTACGAACACAAGATCTTTGTTCAGGGGGTCATCTGGAACATCTACACCTTTGATCAGTGGGGCGTGGAGCTTGGAAAACAGCTGGCCGGAAAGATCCTGCCGGAGCTGCAAAGCAACGAAGAAGTCACATCCCATGACTCGTCCACGAACGGACTGATCAACGCCTTTAAGAAAATGCGATAAAAAATCCCGCGTCATCGTATGTAATGTCCCCGGACCGCGAATCCTGAATAAAAAGCAATGAAAGGAATCCTCTTTCTCTTTTTGGGGCTTTTATCGGGGGCTGCTTCCGTATGTGCGCAGGCGACCCGGATGTCCCCATGGCCGGATTCGGGCCGGATCCTGCTCGTCGGACCGCAGCCCGGTATAAGGATAATGAAGCCGGATGGCATGCCCTGCCTGATGGCGGATCTCGCCAGGCTGGAGCGGATGCCGACCCTCCGGTCTTCCAACAGTGATCCGATGCCAAACGGGTTTTATCTTCCCGGGAGGCGAATCATCGGCCGTTCTGGCCCTTTCCCGGGCAAGCCGGACGAAAAATAGGCGAAGCCGGCAAATCGATCGATGCAGTTACGGAAGGATTCGAACCCTCGTAAAAGGTCATGCGGACCTCCGCCTCACCCCTCGGCCACGTAACTCATGTAAGGCCCTGAAATTCTCCGGCAAGATACATCGGCGCATTTAGTCTACCAAATTTGTAGACTAATAAATTTCTCCACGCCGGCCCCCCTTGCGCCACTTTTTAAGTTATTATTATAAAATAAAAAATGAATGGGTTCGTTTTCCGTTAACTTTGCCCCCATCAAAAACTTTGGCAAGGTCTACCATGGAGCACAATGATCGTTCTCTTCCCACTTCCCGTTTTCATTCATCTTACAAAGCGCTCAGGGCTGTTTTTGTAGCCGGCGCCTGCGGCCTGGTGATCGTCAGCGGCTGCAACAACGGCAGCTCCCAGGCGGCTAAAGCGGGCGACACATCCGCCAAATCAGCGTCGTCAAAAAAAGACACGACCGCACCGCCGGCGGCATCGGCCGGCCCTCTGGATACCGCGCTATACAACAAATTATTGGTGCACCTTGCCAATGGCGATTCTTCGGGCCGGTGGCCGGTCCGCACCGCCTATCCAAAACCAGGTGCCATCCTGCCGTTTAACCGGATCGTGGCGTACTACGGCAATCTGTATTCCAAGCGGATGGGTGTGCTGGGCGAATATCCGCCGAAGGAAATGCTGGAAATGCTGCAAGGCGAATGTAGAAAATGGCAGGCCGCCGATCCGACCATCCCTGTGCTGCCTTGCCTCCACTATATCGCCGTTACCGCACAAGGCGCACCGGGAAAAGATGGGAAATATCGGGCGCGGATGCCTTTTAAGCAGATCGACTCCGTACTGCATATGGCCGCGCGAATAAACGCTATCGTCTTCCTCGATATCCAGGTTGGCTTCAGCAATGTGCAATCGGAAGTTCCGCAGCTGGAGAAATACCTATCCATGCCGAATGTGCATCTTGGTATCGACCCTGAATTCGCCATGTCAAAATCAGGTAAGAGGCCTGGCTTGGCTATCGGTTCATTGGATGCCGCCGATGCCAATTGGTGCATCGAATACTTGTCGAAGCTGGCAAAAGCAAACAGTCTTCCGCCAAAGATCCTGATGTTCCATCGTTTCACAAAAGACATGCTGACGAACCCCCGGCAAATTCACCCCACACCCGATTGTCAGTTTATACTGGACATGGACGGCTGGGGACCGGTCAGTCTGAAGACGGACAGCTACAAAAGCTATGTCGCGGGCTTTCCCGTACAATTCACGGGATTCAAACTCTTTTATAAAAATGATGTCGGCAAGCCTCCCCGCGGAGTCCACCTGCCTTCGACCAAACTAATGACGCCTGCGCAAGTGCTCGCCCAAAAACCCGCTCCGATCTATATTCAATATCAGTAGACGCAAATCACGGCATATTCGTCCCGGTCGTGCTTCGTCGGTTTCGGTCGAAATACCCGTCCATCGACAAGGGGCCGCCGCCTTCGATCAGGAAAAAAACCAGCAGCAACAAAACCAAGATCGCCAGCCAGAGTTCGGATTCCGGCGCGAATCCCCCCTTTTGTGAATTGATATTTATGATCGCCCCGACCAGGATCGGGATCTCCAGCAGCGCGATCAATCTTGTCCACAACCCGATCATCAGCATGAAACCGCCCAGCAAATTTGCAAAGGTGACGATGATGGGCAGCCAATTTGTGGTATTTTTCGCGAGGTAATTCTGGCCGTAGATCAGCTCGTCGAGCAAGGCCGAATCGCGCATGAAACTGATGCCTTTTACAAACAGAAAGATACCGAGACCGATCCGCACGATCACGAGCCAGCGGGGATGATGGACGGCGCTCCATTGTTTGATTTGTTGCAATGCGCTCATAATGGAAGGCTTATCTAAAAAAGCCGCAATTGCCGTGCCTGATCCCCTTTCCGGCCCGTTATTTCTCCCCCAACCAGCTCTGCCTGAATTGCCTGATTTCCGGCGTAACCGGGAGACCGACCGTTTCGAACGTCTCCACGAGCAGGTTTGGACTTTCCACCGGGGTAATCCGTGCCGTGTGTTCTTCAGTGCGGTGGAAATACCGGATGGCCACCGCCGTACCGGGATGAAGACGGTCCAAAACACTTGTTAGGTCGGCGTAGGTCCTGACGTCTTGATTGTCAATCGAGACTATTTTATCATCCACGTCCAGGCCAGCCGCATAGAGCGGAGTACCGCGGAGCGTGTTCCGCTCGATCAACAGCCCCTCCCGCTCGGATAATTGCGGAGCGCCGATCCATGCCTTGCCGGGGTCCGATTTGCGTAACCGAAATCCGGCAGGAGCAAGAAGCAAACCATAGTCGATGGGGTCGTGGCCATAGATAAAACGTTCAAAAAACTCCCGGGCGAATTTTTTGTCGCCCGTTACGCTGGCCAGGACGTCCTCCAGTCCCGTGACGGTGTAGGGAACCTCGGGTCTTCCGAATTTCTTCCAGGCTGCCTGCATGAACTGATCGAGGCTCTTCCCGTATTTTCCGCGGAGCTGGAGGTCGAGCGCCAGGGCAATGGCGGCGCCATATGGATAGTAGGAGGTAAAAATATTGGGGAAATTGGTTTTGTCGACCGCTACCCCGGCATCGGTGAACACCGCCATTTCGCTGGCCTGCACCGGGGAATAGAGCCGGGCTCCCGGTGTGTTCAACCTGGTATCGATTAGCTGTGCAACCGTCCGTTTGACATAATCGGTGTCTTTTCCGATCCCCGCCCGGAGAACCAACAGACCGCCATAATATTGGGTAAACCCTTCCGCAAACCAGAGTTCGTGGCTCATGTTGCTTTTTTCATAGTTGAAGGGTTCGAGTGTCCGCGGCCGGATGCGCTTTACATTCCAGCAATGGAAGAACTCATGGGCAAAGACGCCAAGCATCCGGTCTTCGCCATGAAACGCAGAGCTGATGGTAATCATGCTCGAATTGCGATGCTCCATGCCGTCGCCGTGAACATACGGATTGATGCTGGCCAGAAAGGTATAGGTGCCATAATCGTAAGCGGGCACTTCGCCATATACCGCCTGCTCCTGCCGTACGATCCGCTGTACCTTCTCGCTAAATGTATTGAAGTCGGAGCTGTCCGCTACACCCTCGAGCGCAATACGGAAATTGTAGCTCTTTCCATCAGGATTCTTAACCGTCCAGGTCCGGTTGCTGAGATTGCCGATTATCACCGGACAATCCATAAAGTATTGGAGCCCCCGGGCCATAAACGTATTCGGATCGCTTGTCGGCTGAAGCTGTGTTGCAATGGACCAACGTTTTTCTTCCGGGAGGTTGAAGTGAATGGTGATCGGAATATTCTCGGCACCTTTCATCCACAGGAAGGCGGCAGGCATATTTAAATGGATACCGCCGGGATCGATACCGGCGTAGGTGCCGTCCGAATAGTTGCCATACAGGGTGTATTTCAACCGAACATAGCCGCCAAAATGCGGAACTTCGTAAACATCCCCATCTACTCGATTGACAGTGAGCGACTTGCCCCCCTGGTCAGTTGCGGTGACGTCATAGATGTTCTTTCCGAATTCGTGGGTGGCATATCGCCCGGGAGATGACCTGCTCATCCGGAAAATGGCAGTCCGGGTTGAAAAGTCGCTTACGATCAGTTCGATCTGCGCTTCATGATGCGCCAGATTGGGAAAAGAGACGATATAGCTGACCCGTTGGGCATCGGACCGGTTGGACCCCAAAAGCAGCAGGAGGACAAAAAGCCGCTTGAAAAAAGACATACGAATGGGTTATATTTATTCCAATATAGGGCAATTGGCGGCTTTTTTTACTTCTTAAGAAGGATCCGAACGATCCAATACGCAACCAGGCAAAGAAAGATTACGAGCCCAAGCGTCAGGTAGGTCCATGGATCCTCCTTCAATCGCCGCTTGAGCCGGCGTTGCTTCTTTTTTGCCATGCTCTTTTGCAGGCCCGAATTCAGCTCATCCAGATAGGTCTGAAGGTTTTTACGATTGCTCAACTGCTGAAGCCCCTCGACGGCATCATTCAGGAATTCGTTGTCCGCCATGGATCGCTCGACGTCATGCAACTCCTCGCCGGAAAGGTTTCCGCTAAGGTAGTCCATCAACTGCTGATTGTCGATGTCCTTGTTGCTATTGGCCAATATGTTGAGCAAATCCTTGTTCATGATTTTGCCTTTTCCCGGGCCTTCTTTTCTATGCTGAGCCGCAGATTTCTCTTCCCGTTTTGAATGTGGCTTTTTACCTGCATCAGCGTATATCCCGTACTTAACGCTATTTCCTGGTATGATCTTTTCTCCAGGTAAAACAAAATTACACAGAGTTTTTGCTCTTTTCCTAATTCCCCGAGAGATTGGTTCATCCATTCCAGCCACTGTTCCTTCTCCCGGTGGCTGCTCTTGCCCGGCTCCTCATCCCAGGCCGCCAACATCGATTCGGACAGTTCGGTGGCATGCCCGCGCCGGTCCCGCAGCTTCATAAGGCAATGATTGCGGGCGATCGTATAGATCCAGGACTTGAAGTAATCTACCCGGTATTTGCCTAACTCTGTAATGACCTTTACAAAGATCTGCTGCACACAATCTCTCGCCTCTTCTTCATTTTTCAGATATTTCATACATACCCCCAGCAACAGCAGGGTATAGCGGGGAAGAAGGATGCCCAGCCAGTCATTTTCCCCGGTGCTGTAGAAATTCTCCAACAACTCCTGGTCGGTCATATGGTAATATGATCCTTTGTCCACAATTAAGATAAATATAAGATGCAGAACCCGCAAAAAATCACAATTAAGTCTTTAATTTTCGGCCATGATCAGAGCAATTTGCTGCGTCCCCGTCAGCGCCTTGAGGGCGGAACCCTCTCACCGGACAGAAATGGTCACTCAGCTTTTATTTGGCGAATACTGCGAGATCCTGGACCAGACTAACCGCGACTGGTATCGGGTCCGGGTCAAATATGACGGGTATGAGGGCTGGTGCCAGCCGCCGCATCTGGTCGAAGTCAGCGAAACAGCGTATGAGGGGACCGCACAGGCGCTGACGCCGGAATGGGTGACCGCAGTTGAATACAACGGTCATCCCATGATGGTCCCGATGGGAAGCCATTTAACGGCTATGCAGAACGGTCGCGCCAAATGGCGCAAGAACGAGGTTCGATACGACGGTGAAATCTGGGATTCGAATAAGGCGCCAACCGATTCAAAATCCATCCGGCAATTGGCCTTCAAATTTTTGAATACCCCCTATCTCTGGGGCGGCAAGAGCGTTTTCGGGGTTGACTGCAGCGGATTTACGCAAACCATCTTTAAATTTCTTGGCATCGCCTTGTTGCGTGACGCCTGGCAACAGGCGAGTCAGGGCGAGGCCATCGGGTTCCTGGAGGAAACCCAAACGGGCGATCTGGCATTTTTCGACAACGGGGACGGCCGGATCACACACGTTGGCATCCTGTTGAACGCCGGCGAGATCATCCATGCATCCGGCAAAGTGCGGATCGATAAGATCGACAATATGGGTATTGTTCAGTCCGAAACGTTCGAACGCACGCACCATTTGCGTGTAATCAAAAGACTACTTATCGAAAAATAGCACTTTCCCGGCGATCAGCAGCAGGATCACGGCAAACACTTTTTTCAGGGTAACCTGTGAAAGATTCAGGGATATCTTGCTGCCCAGCCATCCACCGATGAGGAAACCGGCAAAGATCAGCAGGACCACTTTAATATCGATATATCCCTTATTGTAGTAATTGATCACTGCAAAGATACCCGCCGGAAGCAGCAGGATGCCAAGGGAAGTACCGGTAGCCTGGTGCTGGCTGAACCCCATCAGATAAACAAGGGCGGGAACGATAATGACGCCGCCACCAAGGCCGACCAGCCCGCTAAGCATGCCGGCAGACAAACCCACGATGAGCAAAAGGAGAACCGTCGATGCAGACATATCGGGATTATTTTTTGCGGAAGGTCTCGTCATAGAGGTGTATGGCCTCTTCGACTACTTTGATCGCGGTGGTCTTGTCGCCAAACTCTTCGACAACCACGGTTTTGTTCTCCAGCTTCTTATACTCCTCGAAAAAATGGCGGAGCTCTTCAAAAAAATGCTTGGGCAGCTCCTCGATGTTATTGTAGTGGTTGACGCTGGGGTCATGGGCCGCTACCGCTATGATCTTGTCGTCCGCATCCCCGCTGTCGACCATTTGCATGACACCCATTACCTTTGCTTCCATGAGAGTAAGGGCCTGCACAGGCAGCGAAGTAATGACGAGGATATCCAGCGGGTCCTTGTCGTCGCCATAGGTCTGCGGCACAAAACCATAATTCACGGGGTAGTAAAACGAAGAGTAAATGACCCGATCCAATTTCAGCAACCCGGAATCCTTGTCGATCTCATACTTACAGCGCGAACCCTGAGGGATCTCAATGATCGCGTTGACTACCCGGGGGGCTCCCTTGCCGACCGGGACTCCATGCCAGGGATGTGAGACTGTCATCATAACCGGAGCTTTAAAAATGAGAGCACAAACCTACAGGAAATAATCTTTTACAAAAAATTATCTCGCGAGCGCCGTACCGCCTACCGTCGCCAGCAGCCCGACAACAACGCTAAGCGTGACATACAACAGAAAATAAAGGTAGTTACCCGCACGGATCAGTAAGACGGCTTCGTTGGAAAAACTTGAGAAAGTCGTATAGCCGCCACAAATCCCCGTGATAAGGAAGAGGCGCCAATCTACCGAGAACCAGGAGTGCCGGATGCCGATCCCATACAAAAGGCCGATCAGGAAACAGCCCGTGATATTGACGACAAATGTGCCGGCAGGGAAGGCGGTAGGAAATAGCCTTGTGACCGACAGCCCTGCCAGGTAACGACAAACACTGCCGATACCGCCGCCGAGGAATATGACCAGGATGGACTTCACTTATCTCCTGTGCTTAAGAATTTCTTTGAGGTCTACCAGCCAGTCACCATTGATCCGGACGACCCGTATGGTCATTGTGTCTCGCTTATAGCTGTTGGCATAAGTGTACGACGTAACAGAGTCATTGACGGCGTGAATGTCGATCGGCAGGATGTCCGCATCCTGAAATTTCTTGCGTTCCTCATGCGGAATTCCATCATATCTTTTCTTCCACATATTGAAAAGCGTCTCATTAGTGGAGTCGTCGTAGAGATAAAATTTAGCGCGGTCATAGTCACCGTCAAGCGCGGCGCGGATGAATTCCCGTCCGGCATCCTGAGGGTCCTCTGCCTTTTTTAAGGGATGGACATTGTTGCAGCCGGCCAGCAAAAGAACGGCCGGCAAAATGTAATTTCTGATCATGGAAGTAAAGGTAGCGATTTGCCTCAAAAACATCACTCCTTTCCGGGGGGCCTGCCGATCGCATGGCGTTCCTGCTGCCCTTCCTGCTCCTGCTTGTCGCGCTCGTAAGCCTTGATGATCGCCTTGACGAGGCGGTGCCGGACAACATCCTCCTCATCGAGCTCGATATGCGCAATACCGTCGATGTTTTGCAGGATGTACAGCGCCTTGGCCAGACCGCTCTTCTGATTCTTTGGTAGGTCGATTTGCGTCAGATCCCCCGTAATGATCGCCTTGGCGTTTGCGCCGATCCGTGTGAGGAACATCTTCAATTGAAGGTCGGTGGCGTTCTGCGCCTCATCGAGGATGATAAACGCATTGTCGAG
>Ga0335085_10001339_pt1 | contig 53817 bp, 44 predicted proteins | sample Lox_Sample_45_FD_206712 | JGI IMG/M metagenome (GOLD analysis project Ga0335085, IMG submission 206712) | Soil microbial communities from Loxahatchee National Wildlife Refuge, Florida, United States - Lox_Sample_4.5 | ecosystem: Environmental > Terrestrial > Soil > Wetlands | place: USA... | reverse complement strand
GTTGCGCTGCTCCCACCTCAATGGCCGCTTTGAGCAGTATTGGGAGGATCGCCGACAGGCTAAGGCTGCTTAATTCCAACTTCTATGTCGCGCACCCGCAGTCGCGCCAGCCGTGCGACCTCCGCCGTTTTTATTAGGTCACGCTGGGTGCTGGCGTCGTGGACGTACTCTTGGGCGGGGCAGGCGGCTTGACGTAGTCCGCCGGAATCTCGCCCGTCAGCGTTCTCAGAAAGGTGATGATCGAGGCCACCTCGTTGTCGTTCAATTGTCTGCCGAGTTGGTACTCCCCCATCTCCTTGACCGCTTCGTTCAGACTCTCCACCCGGCCGTTGTGGAAGTACGGCGCCGTCTTGTCGATATTGCGCAGCGAGGGGACCTTGAACACCAGTCGATCACTCTCCTGCTTGGTTACTTGCTGCCGGCCGATGTCGGATGAGTCAGGATACGGCTTCGCGGCGCCGAGTCTCTGATAGATCTGGCCGCCCAGGTAGGCCCCGGAATGGCAGGTTTGGCAACCGGCTTGAATGAACGTGTTGAAACCGGCCTTCTCCACTTCAGTCAGGGCCCCCCCATCTCCGTTGAGGAACCTGTCCCAGCGGGAGGGCGTCACCAACCCACGCTCGAAGGCTCCGATGGCAAGCGTCATGTTCTGAACGCTTACGGGATCGGGGTCGCCGGGAAAGGCTTCATGGAACACGTCCACGTATTCCGGCATCGACTTGAGGACGGCCACAACTTTCTGCTCCGAAGGCATCGCCATCTCCACCGGATTCATGACGGGCCCCTTCGCCTGCTCCTCAACGTCGAGAGCGCGGCCGTCCCAGAACTGCACAAAATGGCCGGCGGCGTTGTAGACGGTGGGCGCGTTGCGCATTCCTTTCTGTCCGTTGAATCCGTCGGACACTCGCTGGCCGTCGACTCCGTACTTCGCCAAGTCGTGGCACGTGTTGCAGGATATGTTCTGGTTGCGCGACAGTCTGGGCTCATAGTAGAGCATGCGGCCCAAGTTGATCTTGGCTTCGCTAATGGGATTCGCCTGAGATGCGATCACTGCGGGCAGGGGTTTGAACAATCTGAGTTGCGCCGGGTCCACCGTCACGGCGCTGCGGTCGCGGCCGATGAGTTGGATCCCCACCGTGAGCGCGATCAAGGAAGCGAAGAATACGGCAATCAGTCTTTTTTGCATGGTTGGTTCTCCGTTCACATGAGACAGTTCTGTTTGCCCGGGGGTTTTGCTTCGGGGCTCCGGAAGAGCTGCCAGCGCCAGTATTTCACAGCAGGCGCCGGCCCGGAGTGACACGCGTCACAGCCTCGAAGGGCGATCGTGGGTAAAAGATTGGACTCGTCACTGAAGCGCGGAATGTGCGTGTCAGCACTCTGGGCGCCGTCGTGACGCGCGCGGGACTGTGAATACCGACTTGGAAAAGACTCGGCGCAACGGATCGCGAACAGGTGAGCGGGGTCAAGCAGGTTCTGGATCAACTCTCGGTTCTGCGCGGCCTCGATTGATGCATCTCCGGTTCCCACACCCGAGTCACCAGGTCAGGCCGCGGAAGCCCGAACCAGTGCCGGGAGGCAACATTGCAGCCGCGCGGCCCAGGCCGGCGGCGGGGGGCGCCTCGCGCACAGCGATTGCCTTTCGCCGCGCTCGAAGTTCAGTCCCTACAAGACGGATTCAATTCCTGGATCAATTCGTCGCGGCGTTCATTGCGGTCATCCCCGAGCGCGACCTCGAACTGAAATTCGTCCGGTGCGTGCTCCTTCAAACAGGGATTCTCGATGCCTTGTACGAGCCGGCTCAGCTCAGCTTTGAGCTCCTTGCTGGCACCGATGTAGGCGCACTCCTGGTGCGAAAAGAGGATGTAGACGCCGGACGTGGCCGGCACTTCTTCCTGCACAGTCTTGCTATCGAAGGGAAACCACTTGCGGTGATAGATCATCTCTCGTCTGTACCTGCTTTGCGTTTTTGTTTTGCGGTGCGACCTGCGATGATACCCGCAACCGTTTGGCCGGCGCAACCTATTTGACTCGGTCCGCAATGGCGCGACCCAACGACAGCAGGGCCCCGGGGACGTCAGCATCCTCGTCGTACGCAACCACGCGCACGAAGAATCGCCCCTGACGGAACATCAGTGCTCCTGGATACCGCCGGCCAGCGTCGCCGATTTGCACGGGCTGGCTGCCGTGGGCCGGTTGTGACTCAAGCGCTCCGGCGGCTCCCGCGCTGTCTCTCATGACAAAGATGTCGGCCACCGCGTCGATCTTGCCGCGATACCGATAATCAGAAGTCAGCGCCCGCTCGACCCCGGCTTTGAGGTAGCGATCGGCATCGCCGTCAATGTATTCATACAGCCGGTCAGCTGGAAACGTACGCGTTGCACCCGACTTCGTCCAGCCTTCCACCTCGGCTGTCTCGGGCAAAAATCTCTTTTGGCCGAGATCGACTTCGAGCCAACCGCGACAGGCGATGGAAAAGCTGAATACCAGGAGGATGCAACTCAAGAGTAGCTTGGGCGCGTGAGGCGATGTGATCGTCGAAACGCGAAGCCGGGGGTTTTGGCTCTGAGCCCCGAACCCCGAACACCCAACCCCGAACCCCGGCGGGCTCATAAAATCCCGCCTTTCGTCACTCGCCGCAGCAGGATCTGATTCGCTTCCGACCGGCTCTCGCCGACGCTGGTGATGTAGACCGCTGCGCGATCCCTCACCGGGCAGGCGTATTCGCACGCGCCGCAGCCTACGCAGCGATCGGGATCGACGTGCGGCTGGCGAACCTGCTTAGGCCGTCCTTGTGAATCGATCACCGTGGCGGTCACGAGGTAGATGGCTTTGGGCGACGTCGGACACCATTCTTCGCACACGATGCATTCGGTTGCCATCGACCAGGGCAGGCATCGGCCCTGGTCGTAGAACGCCGTTCCGACGCGGACGGGCTTGGCGCCCGGTTTGCTGCTCGCCGGCAGCCACGCCTTTTCGGCCTGGGTGATTTCCCAGATCGCGCCCGTGGGACACACTTGGCCGCAGAGCGTGCAACTAGGTTCGCAATAGCCGACGCGCGGGACCAGCACGGGCGTCCAGAAGCCTTCCCATCCTGCCTCGGTGAAAGCAGGCTGAATTGAATTGTTCGGACACACTTTGCTGCACACATCGCAGCGGATGCAGCGCGCGAGGAAGTCGGACTCGTCGAGCGAGCCCGGCGGTCGGATCAGGCGCGGATTGCGCTCGCTCGAGAATGCCGTGCCGCTGCGGAGAATGGGTAACAGGGCCACGCCGGCGGCGGTCGCCGTGATCAGCTTGCGGCGCTGTAATCGCGGACCAGTCTCCACCGCCGGTTGAGCGGTGGAAGCAGCCGGAAAGAACTTGAACTTGATGCCGCCGGTCGGACAATCGCTCACACAGTTGAAGCAGAGATGACACTCCGCCTTGCGCCATCTGGCGCCCGGGATGGGATCGTCGCCGCCCTGGCAGTGCAGCAGGCAACGCTTGCACTCGTCGCAGCTGGCGGCGTTCTTCTCCATCCCGAGAATCGACCAGCGCGACACCACTCCCAGCAGCGCGCCCAGCGGGCAGAGCGCGCGGCACCAGAAGCGTGTCACGCGCAAGTTGAGTGTCATGATCGAAACAAAGAGCAGCCCGATGAAAAACGCCTGGCGAAAGTGCGGCTGCCGGAAGCTGAGCAGGGAAGTCTGAAGGAGAAATCGCAGCACATCAGCAACGAATCCCAGGCCCGGGATGCCGCTCCGGTAAAGCACACCCAGCCCGGCGCTGAGCGCGACATTGGCGGCAGGAAGAACGGAGAGCGTCAGGGAGCGAAACACGAGTGACATCGGGTCGGCGAAGGTGAGAACCGCCCCACCCAGAAGGCTCGCTACCAGCAGCGGCGTCAAGAGGTAATATTTCAGCGTCTGCCAGCGCTGGTAGCGATTGGATTCGATCAGCCGCAGGCCACGCTTCTTCTCCGATTTCATATTGCCGAAGAAATGATTTAGCGAGCCCAGCGGGCAGATCCAGCCGCAGAAGAATCGGCCGAAGAAGAACGTGGGAATCAGAATCGTCAGGCTCCAGAGGAGTCCGCGATAGAGCGCGTGGGTTGCCAAAGCATTCGAAATCGCGATCAGGGGATCGGACAGCAGAAAGATCGTGGGATAAGGCAATGAAAGCCGGAGGTCGCCGTTCACCGCCTTCAGCGAGCCGCGGAATTCGGTTCCAAAGAGATGGATCAAGAAGAGGGTGAAGAATAGGATCTGCGAGGCGCGGCGCAGTTGGGCGAGCCGGGGTGTGCTCACGTTGCCTTCCTCATTTCAAAACCTCTTACGGTGACATAGGCGACGAGAGCGAACAGAAAGAACACCAGGAGCATCCAGGCGATGCTCTGCAGCGAGCCGATGACGGTCTTGTAGACCTCAATGATCCAGCGGTCGGAAGTGAGCTGAAGGATTCGGCCGTCCTTATCGGGCGTGATGTATTTCTCGATCTCCCAGAGACGCGCTCCGCCGGAAATGCCGACCACAAATATCGCGAACACGATGTAGCGTTGCCAGGTTGCTGCGAGTTCTTCGGAGACCAGCCGCCTCAGAATCCTTTCGACGGGCCGGGAGAAAAGCAGCGCGACCAGGGCAGACATCGCCAGCGCGACGATGAAGGTCACAATCAACAGCTTCACAAACATGGTGCTTCTCCTTCACGTTCTGACGACGGTTGTTCGGACCTTCTCAAAATCCATTCGTCCCAGACCACGCTCCTGCGCGATCCTCAGGTAGAGGAGTGTGTTCGCGTCCAGATTCCAGTACGTCTTCGCCGCCCAGGCATCGGCCGCGACCGCGTCGGTGCTCGCGATCAGCGTCTTTTTGAGCTCGACATCGGCCAGGCTGCCGCCGGTGGGGCCGTTGCGGATGAGGATCCGGTAGGCGTCGATGATGGTCAGCACCGGCCGCGCGACTTCGGCGAGGTCTACCACACTGTGGTGAATGTCCTGGTGCAACCGGTTGCGCGGACCGCTCACGATGCCCAGCCAGTTCTTCATCCCCAGCGTGACGCCGGTCAGGCTGTGATGCTTGGCGATTGGAATGTTGATCACCTTGTCCGCGGAAAGAACGGGCTCGAGCGCCAGCCACGATCCGAGACTCGCTCCGAGGTTGGTCTTCCTGAGAAGACGATCCTCGGGAAGGGGAACTTCGGCGCCTTCGGCGAGCGCTGCGGCCGGGATGCCGCTGCGCGGGAAGCATCGCCGCGGATCGTTGCAGCTCACGTCGGTGACGATCACGCGACGGGCGCCGGCCGCGCGGCAGAGTCGTACGACTTCGGCGACGACCTGCGGGTTGGTATTGGCGGCCTGCTCCGGCGTGCGGTCCCAGCCGATGTTGGGCTTGATGAGGACAACGTCGCCTGGCGCGACGAATCGGCGGATACCGCCCAGTTCATCGATCGATCGGCGGACCATCAGCCGTGGGTCATCGCCCTGGGCCACCACAAGGGCCGGCAGGTTAGGGTCGGGGGGAAGGCCTTGCCGGATCTTGTAGCTTGAAGTGGCGCCCTGGCTCGGTTCGGGCCGCCGACTGCGTGCGCTGAACCACGCACCAACCCCCGCGGCCGCTGCTCCCAATCCTCCCAAACGCAAGAGCTTCGTCAGGGCGTCACGACGATTTGCGGTCCTGCCTTCCATTGCGTTGCCGCACTTCCGTGGGGCGGGTTTTTCAGGACCTGGCCCCTACCTGCCGAGCATGTCGCTGCCCCCGGTGCCGTGATCAGCCGGAGGTGATACTTCTACTGGTCTCATTAGCCTCCCCACCCTGGTTCACTGCCGTAACCCTAATCACAACAGGCGGTGACGCTGGGCACTGAGCGTGACCAATGTTGGGGGTGAGGTGTAATCAGGGATAAACGGCGCGCGAGCTTGCAGCAGCACGCGAATGGCCCCGTTAAGGTTCAAGCATGTCCGTGGCGAGCGCGAAGCAAAGCGGCAACACTTCCACCCGCAGGGAGTTCTTGCAGGCCTGGACGCTCGGCGCAGCCGCCCTAAGCTCCGGGCGCGCGATCTCCGGAAGCGCTGGGGCCTGGGAACTGCGGCCTTCGGCCTCGCCCGGCAAATCCGCGGACCAGTCAAGGGTCGTAATCGCGCGCGATCCCTTGCTGCGAGGCTCGGGGTCGAGCCTCGACTCCGATCGTCTGCTGAAGCTGCTCGATCGTGCGGTGATGTCTTTCTATGACTGCGACTCGCCCGAGGAAGCCTGGAAGAAAGTAGTGCGGCCGGGCGAGTGTGTGGGTCTGAAGACCAATTGCCTGGCGGGCCGCGGCGCCTCGACCACGGTCAAGCTGGTTGAGGTCGTGACCGAGCGGCTGCAGCAGGCCGGGATCACCAATATTGTGGTCTGGGACCGCCTGAATAGCGATCTCGAAAGCGCCGGATTCCGGATCGGCTCCGTGCGACCGGGCGTTCAGTTCATCGGCAACGATACCGCCGGATACGAGGATCAGCTTTCGATCCACGGCAGCGTGGGTAGCCTACTCGCCCGCACGCTGACGCGAACCTGCGATGCGGTCATCAGCCTGCCCGTCCTGAAAGATCACGGCATCGCCGGGATGACGTTTGCCCTCAAGAACTTCTTCGGCGCCATCCACAATCCGAACAAATACCACCTGACCCTGGGCGACCCCTACGTTGCCGACGTCAACATGCTGCCGCCGATCCGGCAGAAGGTCCGGTTACATATCGGCGACGCCACCGCCGTGCAGTACGAGGGTGGCCCGTCCTATATGCCCCAATGGTCCTGGCGATTCAACGGGCTCGTGGTCGGCACCGATGCCGTGGCGCTCGATACCGTCGGCTGGCAGATGATCGACGAGAAGCGAGCCCAGGAGGGCATGAAGTCGTTGGCGGCCTCGAGCCGGGAGCCGAAGTACATCGCGACCGCCGCCGACCCCGAACATCGGCTGGGCACGAATGACCCGAGGAGGATCGAACGGCTGGAGGTCGGAAATACCGGTATCGAACAAGTTAAATTACCAAACAAAGCCGTCAGGTCATTGAAAACACAGCGCTTGGATTTTTGAGGGTCCTGGAAACCGCAATGTTGGAAGCGAAACCGATCGACAGGAGATCATTTTTGAGGGCTGCGGCAGCTACTTTGCCGTGCCTGGCCGGCTGCGGGTTGGCGTCGGCCGCGCCTTCGTCGCTGGGATTGCCCTTGCTCCTGCCAGCCTCCGACCCCGACGCGCAATTCACGATCGAAGCCAGGTACTACGAGAAGCTCGAACACAAGAAGATCAAGTGCAAGCTCTGCCCCCGCGAGTGTGTGATCGACGACCGGGAGCGAGGCTACTGCGGCGCCCGCGAGAATCGCGGCGGTACTTATTACACGCTGGTTCACTCGCGGGTGGCCACGGCTCACATTGATCCCATCGAGAAGAAGCCGCTTTTTCACTTCCTTCCCGGCACCGCGGCTTTCTCGATCGCCACCGCCGGCTGCAACGTCAATTGTAAGTTCTGCCAGAACTGGGAGATTTCCCAGGTGCGGCCCGAACAGGTGCGCAGCACGTACATGCCGCCGCGGGATCTCGCGGCGCTGGCGAAACAGTATCAGTGCCCCTCGATAGCCTACACCTACAGCGAGCCGGTGATTTTCTACGAATACGTGACTGATTCGGCGGACGCGGGCCACGCGCAGAACGTCCGCAGCGTGGTGATCAGTGGTGGATACATCCAGCAGGAGCCTCTCAAGAAGTGGTGCCACAACGTGGACGCCATCAAGATCGACCTCAAGTCCTTTTCCGAGAAGTTCTACAAGGAAGTGGTGAAGGGCGAACTCAAACCGGTGCTGGAGACGCTAGTGACCATTCGCAGGCAGGGCACCTGGACCGAGATCGTGTACCTCGTGATCCCGACCTTGAATGACAGTGACGCCGAATTCAAGGCCGCGGCCCAATGGGTGAAGGCGAATCTCGGGCCGGACGTTCCCGTGCACTTCACGCGTTTTCATCCCGAATACCTGCTGACCAATCTGCCGGACACGCCGGTGGAATCTCTGGAACGCGCCAAGGCCATCGCGGACGCGGAGGGCTTGCACTACGTCTATGTCGGCAATGTGCCTGGCCATCCCGCGCAGAACACTTATTGTCCCAAGTGCCGGCGCATCGTGGTCGAGCGGCAGGGCTACACTATCGGGGAAATCCACTTGAAGAAAGGGAAGTGCGGCTTTTGCGGGCAAATGATTCCGGGGATATGGACTTGATCCGCGCTGTAGCGGCGCTGTCCTCAGCGCCGAGCTCGCACGCGGTGGATTTCCTGGCGGCGGTGAGGACACCGCCGCGACAGCGCCGGGACCTGGTTTGATACGGGCAACGCGGCGGTGCGGACAGCGCCGCTACAGCGCGGGAGGTGATGCATGCACACGCACCTGAGTCATAAAGGAAATTTGCGGCTTCTCCTGCTTCTGTTCGCAATCATCAGCGTGGCACTCTGTTGCCCGCATCGGCTGGGCAGTGCTGCCTCGCCGAAGGTGCGTCCGGCAGGAGTCGCCGGCGGATTTTACCCTGCCGACCCGCAGGAACTCACGAAAATGGTGGACGGATTCCTGGCCGGCGCCCAGCCGGCAGCGCTCAACGGGCCGCTCGTCGCGTTGGTGGCGCCGCACGCGGGCTACCCCTTCTCCGGTCCGGTGGCAGGGTATTCCTATGCGCTGCTGCGCGGCCGCAAATTTACCCGGGTGGTGGTGATCGCGCCCAGCCATTATGAGTCTTTCCCCTTTGCCTCTGTCTACGATGGTGACGCCTATTCCACCCCGCTGGGACAGGTGCCCGTCGACAAGGCCTTCGCGGAGAAGCTCGTAACCTCGAGCCCGCTTATCCAAATGTCGGAGCAGGGCCACGGCGAGATCAAGGGACAGTGGGAGCACGCGGTGGAGGATGAACTGCCGTTCCTGCAGCGCGTACTCGGCGATTTCAAACTGGTGCCGGTCGTGATGGGCGATCAGAGCTACAAGACGTCGCGCGCGGTCGGCGTCGTCCTCGCCAGTTTGATCTCGCAAGAGGGTGAGAACCGGGGCGGCGGATACAACACGCTCATCGTGGCGAGTTCGGATCTGTCGCACTATCATCCCTACGACGAGGCAGTGACGGAAGACCACAAGACCCTGAACGCGATCGAAGAATGGGACTACTTCAACCTGTCGACCAATTCCGAGAGACGGGTGTGGGAGGCGTGTGGCGGCGCCGGGATCGTGGCGGCGATGATTGCGGCCGAGCGCCTGGGCGCGAATCGTGCCAACGTCCTCAAATACGGCAATTCCGGCGACACGACGGCCGACAAGAGCCGCGTGGTCGGGTACGGCGCGGTGGCCATCACGAAAGAGGATGTGGCTAGCAATGCGAAGCCGCCGGAATTCAAGCTGAGCGGCAAGGAGCGCGGCGCGCTGCTGAAGATCGCGCGGAAGTCCGTCGAGACGGCCGTGCGGCAGGGCAAGCTCTACGACTGCTCGCCGGGCGGCCTCCAGGCTCTCGAAATCAATCGCGGCGCTTTCGTGACCTTGAAGGAGAAGGGCAGTCTCCGCGGATGCGTAGGCTACATCACCCCCATGAAGCCGCTCTGCATGACCGTGCGCGACACGGCCGCGCTGGCCGCGGTCCGCGACGACCGTTTCCCGCCGGTGACCACGCCGGAGGTCCCGCTGCTCGCCTATGAGATCTCGGTGCTCTCGCCGCTCCGCCGCGTAACCGACTGGAAGCAGATCCAGCCGGGCCGCGACGGACTGCTGGTCTGGAAGGCCGAATCCGAGGGCGTGCTGCTGCCCCAGGTCGCGAGCGAGGAGCATTGGGACCGGACGACGTTCCTCAATCAGACCTGCGTCAAAGCGGGACTGCCGGAGCGCTGCTGGCAGGATGCGGGAACGGATGTTTTCCGGTTCACCGCAGTCGTCTTCGGAGACCTTTTGGAAAGCCCGCCGGTTCCGGGGCAGTCCGCAGACCGGCGATTCCACGATTCCGACCAGCAGCAGGACCCAGGTCCGCCATCGCACTGATGGGAACGGCAGTTGGACAGACCAGGTTGCGCTGAGTCTCAGAGTTCATGACGCGCTGCGGCCGACGCCAGACCGGCAGGAGCAAGGTTCAGCAGCGCGACGAGCAGCGCCGTCCGGAGGAAGCCGAATACCGGAACGAGGTACGTGCTCAGAACGATCGCGCCGGCGCAGGCGCCTGCGATATCCAACGCGTAGAGCGCGCCGGCGCTGCCCGATTCCGCGGGGCCGAAGAAGACGCGGCTGGCGACCGGGAACTGGTATCCGCCGAGCAGTCCGCAGGCGAGTGCCAGACCTGGAAAGACGATTTGACTGATGAGGAAGAGGTGTGTGGCGTTCCCGATGCGGCCGAACCCGACAAGGAGCAAATAGAGCAGGATCGGTGCGATGCCAACCGCGATCTGAACGCAGCCGAGCGTGAGCCGATCGGTGCGCCGGCCGGCCGGCGGGTCCAGGCTCGACTTGTCCCCCAGCGCTCGCCAGCTTCCCAGCGCCATGCCGACCATGAACGCCGCGATCACGATAGCGAGTTGATGATAGACATAGCCGTAGATCGCCTGGAATCCGAGCAGCAGAAGCAGCTCGAGAGCTATCAACGTGAATCCCGTGGCGGCAACGCAGACTCCCGCTGTGGCGCGATCGCGCCCCTCGCCCCGATCCCAGCTGCCGAGCGCTGCCGCAAGCAGGAGCATGGCGACTCCCACGCCCGCCGCGAGCCATCCGAATCGCACGCCGGCGACCGACTGAAACACGCGGCTATAGTCCGGACTGAACCGCTTGCTCCACAGCGTCACGGCGAAGTAGTAGGCGATCGGCGCGAAATCGCGATTGACGGGGGTGTAAGCCTGTGGGCGGATCTGCAGGTCAAGATCGAGCATGCGATCCGGCGACATGCGGAAGGGAAGGTAGTACTCGCGCACATAGCGGGTGTGCAGTTCGCGCGATCGCAGCCGCGCCAGAAGTTGGTCCGATCCCGCCGCGAGGATGCCTGCGCGCCTGGCAGCGAAAAAATGCACCGTGCTTCCCGGAATGAACGTGACCTGGGGAAAAACGCTGTCCAGCGTTTTGCGGACGCAGCGCAGGAAGTCGGCAAGCTCGGGGCTGATGTAGTCTTCGGCGGAGCGGAGCTGAAAGGAAAACACGCCGCCCGGATTGAGCCGGGCCGCCGCTTCCCGAAAGAACTCGATGGTATAGAAGCGATTCACTTGCGCAGTCTGCGGGTCGGGAAGATTCACGACGATGACGTCGAACGTCTGGCGAGTGGTTCTGAGGAACAGGCGCCCGTCCAGGGGGTGAACGTGCACGCGCGGATCGGCGCTGAGGGAGGTCCAGACGCTCGGAAGGTACTCTCGTGCGAGATCGAAGATCGCGGGATCGAGTTCGACGTAGTCCACGCGCTCGAGGCTGCGGTGCTGCAGCGCCTGCGCGATGCTGCCGTTCATCCCGCCGCCGATCAGCAGCAGCGTGGCAGGCGAGGGATGCTCGAGCAGTGCGAAGTGGACCGTATCCTCCGCCGACGCGGGATCGGGCACAGTCGAAATGACCAGGCCGTTCTCGTAGAGGCTCAGCGAGCCTTCCGTCTGGACCAGAGCGAGGTTGCCGTAGATCGAATTGCGCGTGGTCACCACGTGGAACCCGTTCCAGAGCCATGCCAGTGAGGCGCGATCGAGCCGGCGGCTGAGAAGAGGGACGGCCAGGGCAAACCCGAGCGCCAGCAATGCGACCAGCACGAATGCGGTACGCGGCAGGGCCTCGGCCCGTCGCGGAGCCCGCCACGATTCGGGCCACAGCAGGTTGGTCGCGGCCAGAAGATTCAGCAGGCTCAGCAGCAGCGCGATCGGGAAGGAGTCAAGATAGCGGATCAGCACGAGGCTTGCGAGCAGGCCGCCGATGCCCGAACCGATGGCCTCGAGCAGATACACGGAGCCGCTGGCTTTAGCAGTGCGTGTGCGGTTGCTCCGGGCGTAGGCTTGGCTGCCGGCCGCGAAGAGCAATCCCGAAGCCGTGCAGAACACGCTCAGCACAACCACCGAGGTGAGGAACATCGGCCACGGTCCAAGAATCTCGCCGGGAATCGCGCGGAAAGCGTCTTTGCCGGCGCGCAGACACAGAATCGTTATGGGAAAGCTGAGTGCGATGAGGCACTGCAGGCCGGCCATCAGGTATCGAGCGTCGCGCACCCGCGCGGCCAGCCGTCCCAACACGCCGCTGCCCAGAGCGGTCCAGAGCAGCCAGCCGGCAAAAATCAGGCCGAAGCAGATCTCATTGCCATAGAAGACCACCGCCAACTCGCGTATCAGGACGATCTGAGCGATTATGGCGGTGAAACCGATCAGGACTAGAGCGGATCTGAGCGATGTGTCACGGCGTGATCCGCAAGTTCCGGCCGTGTCCGGAGCGGTCCATGCGTCCAGGGTGGCGGGCCTTGTGTCCACGCCTCGATGGTTTATCAGAGGCCGCAAAAAAGAATGTGACTAATCGCACGACCGCGTGTGACTGACGAAGCCTTGAGGGGGCTGCAGGGCTTCTACTGCGTTGGACAATTTGTGACTCCTAGCCGGGGCCCGGTTGAATACGTCCTCCAGCCCGCCTGGTTTTTGTAGATCACGCAGGGCTGCAAGCCCCTCTTCCACCGCCAGGCGCTCCTCAATGGCGCGGCGCACGGCCTCGGAATTGCTGCGCGAGCCCAGAATCTTGCGAAGCCCCCGCACATCGGCGGTTTCGAGAAGGAGCACATCGGCGGTTTCGAGAAGGAGATTGGTTCGTGTGAGTCTTGGGTCGCCCATGATACCTCTGGTGTGTAGGTTGAGAGACCGTTATACACATGCGAAGGCCTGACGGCCACTTGCCGGAGCACGACCATCCTCCGCCATGCTTCCACCAGCGGGCGCTGAACGTGGCCGCTGGCGCCCCGATCACTCAGCAGGCGGTGGACTCGGCTCCCGGCTCGGGCCCGCGTGTTGCTGCGCGTCGCACGCTACGATCACCCGGTGGATGGTCTAGCACAATGCCGAAGTGATGGCGGAGCACCCGGTCGACCTGAGCTTCGCCTGTGAGGGTCTGTTCCTGGCGCGCGCCGTTCGATCGGACGACCAGGCGCATGCCGGAGACTGTAATGCGTCCGTTCGGAGTTGCGAGAGAACAGATGCGGTTGCGGGTGAAATGCGATTCGCACGACGTCTGATGATGCCGGCACATGCCGGCAAACTCCGAGAGCCGGCGCGGCTTGAGCCGGAAGTCGTACTGGAGTTGCCATTCGCTCGCCTCGTCACGTCGCTCGAGGCGCCAGCGCTCGCGCCCGTGAACCAGCCGGAATCGACCGGCGGCGTCCTGCTGTTCGAGGCCGTTCTCGAACCGCAGCGGCTCCATAAAGTTGTCGCCAAAGCCCACGTCCACCAGCCACCCTGGCGGGACGACGCCCGGCCCGAGGCCGGCGTTTTGCCGCCGCGCTGCGCCGGTTTCCACGTAGAGCGCCAAGTGATCGAACTCGCGGCTCGGAACGCCCTTCCGATCGGCGACCCGGATGGAGAGTAATTCTACGCGGAAGCCCAAGGCCGTCAGGAGCGACGCGAAGGCGCCGTTCAACTCATAACAAAAGCCTCCGCGGCGATGTTCGACAATCTTCTTCACGAACCGATCAGGATCGAGGATGATCTCCCGACCCAACCCGATGTCGAGGTTCTCGAAAGGAACCGCCAGCATGTGATGGCGATGCAGCGCGCGCAGGGTCATGGCCCGCGGCGCAACCGGTCCTGTGTAGCGAATGCGATCGAAATAGGCGGCGATGTCCATCATTTGCATCTGATGCGGAAAGCCGTCCGCTCGGCTTGCTGCCTGCTCCAACCCGCCCGCTGCGAAGACTGCCGTTGCTTCGCCCGTTGCAGGAAGCTCCTCGCGTAACTATGTAAGCCTTTGAAAACAAGGCACCGAAGTCGATGAAAGCCGGAAAGTGCGAAACTCAAAGAGCGAAAATCGAATTTCGGCCTTCGACTTTCGATTTTCCAGTTTCGACTAATGTCAGACCGCGTTCGGATCGAACTCCACGAACCGGGCGTTCTCTTTATCCTTCCAGACGCGATCGATGGGGAACACCTGGTTGTGCATCACCAGATAGACGCCGGGCGGGAGCAGCCGCGCGGCCAGTAGGCTCTCGGTCATGTTTTGCAGCCCGTCGCTGCCCTCGAAGCCGAGCGGCGTCATGGCCCCGGTCAGAATAATGGGCGCCTTGAGCTCGCCGAGGCTCCGCTGAAGCAGACGGCCGGTTTCGACCATGGTGTCGGTCCCGTGGGTGATCACCACCGGAGCGGATCGCTGGAGCTTATGGCGCACCACCTCCAGGACCACCTGGCGATCGGCTTCGCTCATCTCCAGGCTGTCTTTGTTCATCAGGTGCGTGATTTCCACCTTGAGATCAGGCAGGCGCAGCAGCTTGAAATAGCGTTCGATTTTGCTGTCGATGTTGGCAATCGAGCCGGTCGGTTCGTGGTAGACCTTCTCGATGGTTCCGCCAGTGGCGATGACGTAGATGGGTTGCATGGCGGAATCAGATTAACAGCGATTGAGCCATTGAGTCATTGCGCCATTGAGTCAATGATTCACTCGCTCAATGGTTCAATGGTCCGATGGCACAATGACGAGTCGCTTGCCGCCACGATCCTCGCGCCGCCACGCTGCCTCGATGTCGGCGAGCGGGACCTGCTCGACTTCCACGCGGATCTCGCCTCTGGCGGCGCGGTCCATGACCTGCCGGAAGGCGTCTTCCAGGAGATCGCGCGATGGAATTCCCGCCGTGCCGAGAATCGTCAGGGCAGTGCTCCGCAGCGCGGCCGCGGGCAAAGAAATCGTGGCCCCGGCGCTTTCACCGGCCTGGACCAGCCGCGTCTCCGAAGCCGACGCGGCAAACTCCGAGCGGGTGAGGGCGGAGAGGAGTACCTCGGTGGGATGGCCCCAGAGGTAATCAATGATCACCTGGAATCCGGTATCGCCCCCCGCGCGCGCAAATTCCTCGCGGAGTTCGTCGTCCGGGCGGCTGATTTGGACCGTGACGTCCGCGCCGCGATCGCGCAGCGAGGCGAGCGCCTGCTCATTGCGTCCAGTGGCGATCACTCGCCCCGCGCCCAGCAGCTTCGCGATCTCGACTGCGAGCTTCCCGGTGACGCCGGTGGCGCCCATGATCAGAACACTGTCTCCAGCAGCGACTTTTGCCCGGTGGGCCAGCGTCAGCCACGCGGAGACGCCGGGATTGGCGACAGCCGCGGCGGTGGCGTCATCCAAGGCCTCGGGGACGCGAAAGCAGAAGGCGCGCGGTACCACGGTGTGCTCGGCCATGGCGCCATAGGGCCGGCGGGGTCCGCCGAAAAAGACGCGAACGCCGTCCTCCAGGTGGCCCACGCCGTCGGTGCCGCACACGGCGGGGAAGTCGCGAGGGCTGGCGAAATGCGAGCCCGCGGCTATTTGTTTGTCCACCGGCTTCAGCGCCGATGCGTGGACGTGCACCAGTGCCTCGCCGTCGCCGGCGGTGGGTTCGGGAAACTGCTCACAACGGGGCGTTGCGCCGGGCGAGCGGAGCACGGCGGCATTCATGGAACTTGGCCCTCCCTTAGGCCGGGTTATTATATCCGGCCGCCGGGAGGCGGTCACTCCTCACTTGGTACTGGCGTCATAGGACTTGGCGAATCGGGTGTTTGAGCCAATCCCGCGCGGCGGCAGTGTTCCCGCGACGGGCGCGGTCGCTCGCGCTTGCCCCGTTTCTCTCGCCCTCGCCCTCGCCCTTTGCCACTTTCCGATGGCTGAATCGAGCTTCTTTGATGTGGTATATTAGGTACGGGCGGAGCGTTCGGTTTCCTCCGGTGGTCGCCGGGAAAAACTCGGACTGCAGAGGCAGCTTTGAGATTCTCCGGGGGAAAGGCTGCGGCTTGGCAAGCAAACGCAAGCGCGGGGGGTTCTATCTGGTGACGGGGTTCCGCGCCTGGGCAAAGCTCTGTGCGATCACGGCGGCGCTGGGTTTTCTGGTTTGGTTCTGCCGACCAGCTTTGAGCGCCTCGCCGCAGGAAGCGCAGAATCCCGCGCCGCCCAATCCTGGACAGAGTGTCGCGCCTGCCAACGCGCCTGGCGCGGCCGAAACGTCGGTACCGGCCAAGGCCGATCCCTCCGCTGCGCCGTCGCACGAACCGGACAAGTCCTCGCCGCCGGCGGAAATCAACGTCCGCCAGCCCAATATCCACACGCGTCCCATCATGGTTAATGTCGATATGGTGGTGATCGGCGTGACCGTGACCGATCCTTATGACCGGATCGTCACCGGGCTGGATAAGGACAATTTTGAGATCTTTGACGAGAAGGTTTCGCAGAAGATTCTGACCTTTTCCACCGAGGATTCGCCGATTTCGGTGGGCATGATTTTCGACTCCAGCGGTTCGATGGCGGACAAGATTGAGAAGTCGAAGGAGGCAGCCTTACAGTTCTTCAAGACATCGAACCCTGAAGATGAGTTCATGCTCATTGATTTCAATGAAAGGCCGGACCTGATCTCAGCGTTCACGTCGAAGTTCGACAAACTGCAGGACCGCCTGCTGTTTGTGAAGTCGGGCGGCAAAACAGCCTTGCTGGACGCCCTTTACCTGGGTTTGAACCAGATGAAGAAAGCGCACTCCAGCCGCAAGGCGCTGCTGGTGATCTCGGACGGCGGCGACAATCACAGCCGTTACACGGAGAACGAAGTGAAGCGCGCCGTGAGAGAGTCCGACGTCCAGATTTACTCGGTCGCCGTGCTGGAGCCTCTTGCGTCCCGTAATCGGACCCCGGAAGAGGCGGCGGGCCCCGGGCTGCTCTCGGATCTTTCCGAGGTTTCGGGAGGACGGATGTTCAGCGTGGAGGATGCCAGCGAGTTGCCGGACATCGCCGAGAAAATCTCAATCGAGCTGCGCAACGAGTACGTGATCGGCTACAAGCCGTCGAACATGGTGCGCGACGGCCGCTGGCGCCGCATCCGGGTGAAGTTGGATCCGCCCCGCGGACTTCCGCCGCTTCAGGTCTACAACCGCACGGGATACTATGCCCCAACGCAGTAATCGACGCTCCCACTCGAGTATTCTCCACTGTTTTCCCGCCGGGAGCGCGATTCCCGGGCGCTGGATTGCTCTCGCCGCCTGCTTGCTTACTGCCATGCTGGGAGCGGTACGGCCGGCCGCCGCCCAATCGACGTCCGCCAAGCAGAATCCACCACAACCGCAGAATCAGCCGCCGGCCTCAACCAGCGGCCAGCCGCCGGTCCAGAAGAACAAGGGCGGAGGCTTCGTCATCCAGGCAAAGGTAAATCTGGTGGTCCTGCCGGCCACGGTGGTAGATACCAAGGGCCACCTGGTCAACGATCTCACGGCGTCCGATTTCAAGGTTTACGAAAACTCGGTGCTCCAGAACGTCCAGGTGTTCAAGCACGCCGACATTCCCGTCAGTGTGGGCATCGTGATTGACGACAGCGGGAGCATGAAGGAAAAGCGTCCGGCCGTCAATGCCGCCTCGCTCGCCTTCGTGGAGACGTCGAACCCCGCGGACCAGGTGTTTGTGGTGAATTTCAACGATACCGCCTATATCGACACTCCCGGGGATTTCGCTTCCAACATGGAGGATCTGCGCGGCGCCCTGGACAAAATCGATTCCCGCGGCGGCACGGCACTCTATGACGCGGTCTACACCTCGCTCGACCATCTGCGCCTGGGGAATCGCGACAAGAAGGTCCTGCTGGTGATCACCGACGGCGTCGATAACGAAAGCCGCTATACGCTCGATGAGTTGCTGCGTTACTCGCAGGAGTCGAACGTGCTGGTCTATACCATCGGGCTTCTCGGCGAAGAGGATACCCAGAGCAAGCTGTTCGCCCACCTCAGTCACGACGACAGGAGGGCCCGGAAAGACCTGGAACTGCTGGCCAAAGCCACCGGCGGCGAATCGTATTTTCCGCGGTCGCTCGACGAGGTGAATAGCACCTGCCACGAGATCGCGCACGACATCCGCAATCAGTACACCCTCGCCTATTATCCCACGAACAAGGCCTTCGACGGCACCTTCCGCGCCGTGCGCGTGGAGGCGTTCGCCCACGGCACGCGCCGCAAGCTGATCGTGCGCACGCGCCCTGGGTATTACGCGCCCAAGGGCGACCAGCCGGCGACCTCGGCATCAGCGGTGAGCGTGCGGTGAATTAGGCCTGTGTCGGCGGCGGGAGGCAGTCAAGATATTTAACCCACCTTTGAAGGCGCCTCGGAATGGAAAAATACTGCGCGCGAGGATCGCACCTCCAAGTATCGGACCTTGGAGGTTCTGCCGAATTTGGGCTGAGGTTTCGTTTAAGCCATTGACTTGGACTTGGACCGGCTCCGCATCGCGCAGAACAAGCCGAGCAAACCAGTGGCGATCAGGAGAACGCCACCAGGCTCGGGCGTGGTTGTAGCTACGCCCGCGATTCCAAGGTCGAATCCGTACCAGTTCTCGTAGACCGGATTCGTCCACGTCAGCGTCGTGAACGTGCCGCTGAACTGGATTGTGCCGTTTCCTTCAGCGCCACAAACTGTATCTGCCGGGCAGGTGCCCCCCGTATAGATCGAGGTGCCGCCGTACTCGTTGCTAGGCCCGCCCGCCTCAATGGTAAATGGCTCGCTTGGGGTGAATACGAACTCGGCCGCAGTACCGGGATTGCCCAGGCTCCAGATAGCCATGACGGGATCAACGACCGGCTGGGAGAAAGTGACAGTCTCAGTGTCGGTGTTCGTTCCCCCTGTCAGGCCGATAATGTTGTCGGGACTCGGAGCATTCCCGACCGTGCCGCCCGCGTAGGTAGACGTTGGCATCCAGCTCGGATAATTCGTGTAGAAATAGGTGACCTGCCCGTTGTAACTCACACTGACCGTGCCGATGGTGCCGTTGGCGGACCCGGGATTGCCCGTAGTCGCAGAGGCCCAGGTCGTCCAGCTGATGGTATCTGCCAGGGCTGGCACGGACACGGTCGTAAAGGCAACCAGCAAGAGAAAGCCTCCCCCAAATAGCCCAAGCATTGAACCGGCGCGAACAATACGATCCTTCATCTCAACTCCTCCTGCACTCGCAATTGAACCCAGGGTTTGCCACTTTGGATTCCAGCAAGGAACCGACAGCCTACGTACGGCCGCCGCTGAATGCAACGGTGCGAATCGAAACAAGTTAATTAAGGCATTCTCTACAGCTTTCCTGCAATACAGGGAACTCCTAAACGCGACCACGAAAGACTGTAGCGAGTGTGAGTTTGCGAACCCAGCCTTGCTCTCACCCCCCAGCGGAAGGCTGCTCGCGACGCCCGTTGACCGAGGCCAGAAAACTGGAGCCACGGACAAGCTTCAAGTCAAAATTGTCAGCGATGGTCGCCCCGATATCCGCCAGCGACGCGCGGGTGCCCAGGTTCACGCCACACATCACGCGAGGTCCGGTGGCCAGCACGGGCACGTATTCGCGCGAATGGTCGGTGGAAGGTCCGAGCGGGTCGCAGCCATGGTCGGCGGTGAGAATGAGCAGGTCGCCGGCGCCGAGGCGCTCGATCAGCCGCGGCAGTTGCGCATCCACAGCTTCGATAGCGCGGCCGTAACCTTCAACATCGAGGCGGTGGCCGTAGAGCATGTCGAAGTCCACCAGGTTCGTGAAGACGAGCCCTGGCCTGGCGTCGTCAAGTGCGGACATTGTGCTGTCCAGAGCTTCCTGATTGTTGTGGCCGGGCAGGGCGCGCGAGATTCCGCGATTCAGGAAGATGTCGGGAATTTTGCCGACGCCGGTGACTTCGAGCCTCTCCCCGGCGAGCAGATCGAGCAGCATTGGACGCGGCGGTTCAACGGCATAATCGTGGCGGCGCTCCGTCCGGCGGAAGGCGCCCGGTGTCCCCGCGAACGGCCGCGCGATCACGCGTCCCACGCGATTCTCGCCTTGCAGCATCTCGCGGGCGATGCGGCAGATGCGATAGAGCTCCTCGACCGGAATCACGTCCTCATGGGCCGCGACCTGAAAGACGCTGTCGGCCGAGGTGTACACAATTGGCTGCCCGGTCTTCAGGTGCTCTTCGCCGAGTTGCCGGATAATTTCCGTTCCCGAGGCGGGAAAATTGCCGAGCGTGCGGCGTCCGATCGCCCGCTCGAAGCGGTCCATCAAATCGTGCGGGAATCCGTGAGGGTAGGTGGGGAAGGGACGATCCAGGATAATACCCGCCATCTCCCAGTGACCGGCCGTGGTGTCTTTGCCCGGCGAGAGAAGCGTGGCTTTGCCGTATGACCCGTGCGGATGCGCGACGGGGTCCACGCCCGCGAGCGGACGGATGTTGGCAAGGCCCAAACGCGCAAAATTGGGAATGCGAAGGCCGCGGCGTTCGGCGATATGCCCAAGCGTATCGCGTCCCGCATCGCCCCACTCGGCGGCGTCCGGCTGCGCGCCGATTCCGAGACTGTCGAGCACAACTAGAACGACCCGGTCGAAGGTCGGCATCTTCAGTAGGTCAGTGCGTCAGTTTGTCAGTACCTCAGTTTGTCAGCACGTCGGTGCGTGGTTTTGTCGATCACCTCTTGTACTCACGAACTGATGTACTGACGAACTGACTTGCTGACCAACTGACGCCTCATACGTCGCTATGGAGCAGCGGCTCAATCCACGACTGGAAGTCCTGCGGATATTCAAGCGGCAGCGCGCTCGCCTCGTCGAGCTTCTGCCAGAGTTCGCGCGGAAAATCCCAGCCCCCCGCGCCAAGGTTGTCTTCGAGCTGCCGAAGATTGCGCGCCCCGATGATGACCGCCGTCATGCCCGGCACGGCGAGCGTCCAGCCGAGGGCCGTCTGCGCGAGTGATTTTCCGAGCGACCGCGCCGCCGCTTCCAGCATACTCAGAATGCCGAAGTTGTGCGGAGTAAGGAAACGCTCGACCCAACCGCGCGATCCGGGATCGGAATCGGCGAGACGTGAGGCCGGCGGCTCCGGCTCTCCGGCCTTGTACTTACCCGTAAGAAACCCGCCCGCCAGCGGACTCCACGCGATCACGCCGACTTTTTCCGACCGGCATAGCGGCATCAGTTCGCGGTCCGCCGACCGCACCACCAGACTGTATTGCGGCTGCAGGCATTCGAAACGCTCGAAGCTGCGTCGCGCGGAAATGCCGAGTGCCTTGGCGAGCTGCCAACCGCAGAAGTTCGAACATCCGATGTAGCGAACTTTTCCCTGGCGTACGAGATCGTCAAGCGCCGCGAGCGTCTCCTCGAGCGGCGTGCGCGAATCGAAGCAGTGGACCTGATAAAGGTCGATATAGTCGCTGGCCAGGCGCCGCAGGCTGGCCTCTGCCGCCTGAAAAATGTGCTTGCGGGTGAGGCCCTTGTCATTCGGACCTTCGCCCGTGGGGAAGAATGCCTTGGTGGCCAGCACCACGCTGTCGCGCCGTCCGCGCAACGCCCTGCCGAGGATTTCCTCCGAGCGCCCGTCGGCATATCCGTCGGCGGTGTCAATAAAGTTTCCACCCTGATCCAGAAACCGGGCGATCACGTTGAGCGACTCGGGTTCGTCCGCGCCAGGCACGGTCCGCGGTCCAGCCTCGCTGCCGAACGTCATGGCGCCAAGACAGATCTCCGAGACCTTCAGGCCCGTGTTGCCCAACAATCGATAGCGCATGGTGTCTTCCTACGTCGCCCGCCGCGGCACGCACGCTACTGATCATCGTGATGGCCCGCGGCGCCCGCAGTCTCTGCCTGCGGCGCGCGGGCTTTGATGATCTCGCTCAGCAGGTCCGGCTTTCCTTCGATGCGGACCAGGTGAGGATAACGCGGGCCGCCATGATAATCGATGCGGACGGTCTTGAAGTAATCGTCATTCTCCACGATCAGCTCAATGGGCTCGCTGCCGGTCTTGGCGGCGATCAGAGCCTGGGTGAAGACCTCGGGCGTGAATTTTCGTCCGTCTACCGCCAGTAACGTCATGCCCGGAATCACACCAGCCTTGAAAGCCGGACTATCCCAGATGCAGTCGGACACACGCCCCTCAGGGCTGATACTGAGTCCGACGGAATACGTAGCGTTGGTGAAGTTGCCGCGAAAGCCACCGCCGCGTCCGCCTTGGGTTTCTTTGTCCGTGTACTCAACTTTCCAGCCCGCAGCTTCGATGCCGCCCACCGGCGCATCCGGCGAATGGGAGTCGAGGCGCTCACGCAGAAATTTCGCCCAGTCGTAGGGCGCAACCTGATTCAGCGTGCTGACGATGTCGTCGAAAGTGTACGTTTTGACTTCCGGACCATTATTGGCGCCGCCGTGGAAGATGTGACAGAAATCATCGATCGATTTCTGGTCGTGGGTGAGATTGCGAATCTGTGTGTCCACCCACAGCCAGACCAGATCCCCTTCGTCGTAGTAATCGACGCCGCGCTTCCAATTGAACCAGCCGCCTCCGAATCCGCCGCGGATGAGGGGCTGCAGGGTTGTGTCCTGAAGATTGCGCCAGGTGCGGCCAGGCCGTCCGGGGCCGAGCTCCGCGGCGATGCTCGCGATGCGGTTGCGATACTGTTCCGGAGTCCACAGGCCGCTGCGGGCGGTCAGCACTGGTCCAAGGTAATCCGTCATTCCCTCATAGACCCAAAGGAGGTCCGTCTTCATCGGCTGTTCGTAGTCCGGCGTGGTGAGATCGGCAGGCCGACGGAACTTCCCGTTCCAGGAGTGGACAAATTCATGGGGCAGCAGGCTGGCTGCGCCGGGCCCGCCGGAGTGCAAGCCGTTCTCGCCCACGCGGCTATCGTTGGATTCGTGGTGTTCAAGGCCAAAGTGCGCCACGTGATCGCTCAGGGTGTATAGGAAGTGGTAATCGCGATAGTGACGCGCGCCGAAAAGCTTGCCGGTTTCCGCAACCAGGTTGACGTAGTGCTGGCGCATCTCGGGGCTCATCTCGACCGAGACGGCGCTGTCGCCGGCCAAGTCGAGCTCGTGATGGATTGGCTCGCCGGGCGGCGTCACGTCGACGTTGTTAAAGTATTCTCCGGCAATCACCGGCGAGTCCACGAGGTGCTCCAGATCAATGGGCTTGAATTCGATCTGATTGCCGGACTCGTGATCGACCGGCAGCGGCGTTCCGAATTTCCAGCCCTCAGGCAGCCGGAGCGCCGGCTTGAACGTGATGTCCCTGGCCGGAGCGCCCGCCGGATAGAAAGTTTCCTGATTCCATTCGATCACCGCCAATTTGTCGGTTGCCGAGCCGCCCGATGTGAACGGGCCGCCGGCCCCGGTCGGCTCCAGGTATTGGAACGACACCTCGAGGGTGCTTGCGCCCTGCGGAATGTCGACATGGAAGGTGTAAATGTCGAGGAGATCGCGATGCCAGGGCAGCGTCTCGCCGCCAGCTTTCATTTCGAGTCCCGTGACGGCGTCGATGGGGCCGTCCGGAGCATGCTCGCCGGGAATCCATTTCGGATAATACAGCGTCAGCGGGCCTGATTGGACCGGAATCTCCTCACGAACTCGGATGATCTTCAGAGCGACGTCGCTCGCGTCGACGTTTAAGCCGATCGGCGGCGCGCCGGCAGCGAGCGCAGCAGAGGTCGAGCAAATAAGAAGGATGGCGGCGAGATGAAAGCGCCGGAACATTGTCACGATCTTCCTCCTTCGGTGCGGGCGTCCATGCGACAGGGACGCCGCGAGCGCCGCTACCAGTGGGGAGTGCGGACTTGCGATGGGCTCGCCGGGCCGGGGCCGGTGCATGGGCGGAGCGCGAGAACGCCGCGGAAGTGAGCGTCTCGCGCTGCCCGATCAGACAGGTTTACTTTGCGGTGAAGTTGGCCGACATTTCGAGATCGCCCCACTCGATCGTGATCTCGCCGCCGTTGTCTTCCTTTTCCAGGTTAATTGTCACCTGTTCGGCCGGAGACGATGCCTTCTCCTGCTTCAGCGGAACGGAGACCGCGTCCTTGGAGGCATCGTGATTGGTGCCCCATTGTCCGTGCTGAGAGTTGAATACCAGTTTCCAGCTACTGTCCGACTCTTTGCGGGCCCACAGGCTGTATGTGCCCGCAGGTACGGTGGTGCCGCTGAAATCGAGAGCTCCACTGGTGGTGAAGGTGGTGGACTTGTCTGCGCCCAGCCGCCACACCTCGCCGGCCGGCAGCTGCCCCAGAAGCTGGTTCACGGTCCTGCCTTTCAACGAGGGCCGGCCGTAATCGATCGTCACGTTCGCGCTGCCCAGCGTCAGGCTTGCGTTGCCGCGCGGATTGCCCTGCGCTGCCGCCGGGATTGCGAGGACGGCGCCGAGACCGATCGCGCACAACAGAGTCAACAGTGGTTTCATGAATTTGTTCTCCTTTTGTCTCCGACCTTAGCGTCGCGACCTCCGGCGGCCGGCCGACGTTCTCGCCGTCACCCGAGGTCAAGCCAGGCTCGGCGGGAATAGCAATTATAACCAGAATTTATAGTGTGTAGGGGCGGCCCTTGTGGCCGCCCGGATACTTTCGCTGCCGCTACTTGGGCGGCCACAAGGGCCGCCCCTACGCCGAAATTCGCACTACTCGCCGAACCGCGACTCGCGTTTATGGCGTGCCCGCGGCCCTCTCCAGCCCGGCCGCGGCCGAGTCGATCAGCGAGGCTTCATCGCTCAGGACTTTTGCCACGACCGGAATCTGCCGATCGGCTTCATCCCAGTGCTTCTCCTCGATCGCTTCGCGCACGGAAGGCAGCGTCTTCACGCCGTAACCGGTGTAGTAGCCCGGCGCGTAAATTTCGTGGCGATACCACGCTCGTCGCGGCAGCCCCTCGGGCGTGGTCAGCTTGCGTTCGCTGTCCATGAGCGTCTGATTGAGATCGGCGAGCGTGCCGTGATCGAGCGCGGCCCCGCCGTTCTCCTGCACCTTGCGCAAGGCCGTCTGAAAGCGCTCCGAACTCGCCGCCAGCGCGTCCATCGCGTTCTCCAGCGGCGCAAAGTTCAAGTGCGGCGGCTCAGCCTCGCGCTTCGGCGGAATGGACGTCTTGGTAGGATCGGTGGTCGCCGTGAACACGCCCTCGTCGAGTTCCTTGTTGCGCTCGCGAATCTCGTCGCGCTCGCTGGCGGCGAGCTTCTGGACGTCATTCACGTATCCGCGAATTGTGTCAGCGAAATCGGAAAAATCGAAGGGTAGCATTTCAGCGTCCGCCAGACGCATGACGGCACTTCCGATCGTCTGGGAGAGAGCGCGGCCGTAGACGAAAGTGGGATCGCCGAAGTGCGTGTACCAGTAGAAATCGTCGTAGATGGAGTGATAGATTCCGCCGCCACCCTCGCCGCCGTAGCCCAGGTCGAGCGAAGCGATACCCAGATGTTGCAGGAAAGGTGTGTAGTCCGAGCCCGAGCCCAGCGCGAAAATCCGCAGATCGGTTTTTTGCCGGAGCTCGTCGCGGTCCTGCTCGGAGTGCGCGTCCTCGATGCGGCGGAGCTGGTCGCGCTTCCAGGCGGTGAGCTTCGTCTCCGGATCCTCGATGTCGCGTGCCACGCCGTTAATGAATTTCTGCAGCGTGTGCGAGCCGCCCATGCCAAGATAGCCGCGGCCATTCGAATCGCTATTGATGTAGACGGCGGCGTGCGCCTCGAGTTCATCGGCGTGCGTCTCCACCCACTCGGTGGACCCGAGCAGTCCGGGTTCTTCGCCGTCCCACGAGCAATAGATGATGGTGCGCCGTGGACGCCATCCCTGCTTCACCAGCTCGCCGAGCGCGCGCGCTTCTTCGAGCAGGGGCGACTGACCGGAGATCGGGTCCTCGGATCCGTTCACCCACGCATCATGGTGGTTGCCGCGAATGATCCATTCGTCCGGCTCGCTCGCGCCGGGGATTTTGGCGATCACATCATTGATCGGTTTCAGGTCCCAGTTGAACCTTACCCCGAGATGGACCTTCGCCGGCCCGGGTCCGATGTGATACGTGTTCCCGAGACCGCCGCGCCACGTGTCCGGGGCCATGGGGCCTCCGAGCGCCTCCAGCAGCGGTTGGGCGTCGGCGTACGATATGGGCAGCGTCGGGATTTTCGTCAGGACCTTCACCTGGTCGAGCGGCAGACGTTTGGCGTCTTCCGTGGCGCCGACGCCCGGCGTGAGCGGATCGCCGGAGTAGAGCGTCATGTCCATCACGCTGCCGCGTTGCACGCCTTCCGGCGGACGCCAGGCGCCGCGCGGGAAAGTGTCTCCCTGGAAGTAGCCGTCCTCATGTGGGTCGGAATAGATGATGCAGCCGACAGCGCCGTGCTCGGCCGCAACCTTGGGCTTGATGCCGCGCCAGCTCGCGCCATAGCGGGCGATCACAATAGCGCCCTTGACGGAGACGCCGAGGCGCTCGAGGCGATCGTAATCGTCCGGCACCCCGAAGTTGACGTAGACCAGCGGCGCCGTGACGTCGCCATCCGTCGAATAGGCGTTGTAGGTGGGAAGCTGCTCGTCGTGCTGGCTCGACGTAGGGTCTTGGGCCACCGTCGGTTCTTCGAGTTTCGCCGTGAACTTGGTGGGCGCCACCAGTTCCAGCACGCGCTCCTTCGGCGTCGGAAACAGGACTTTGAACGTCTCGATGTGCGCATCCCAGCCCCACTCCTTGTACTTGGAGAGGATCCACTCGGCGTTGTCCTTGTCGTAGGGCGAGCCGACGTTGTGCGGGCGCGCAGACAGGTGCTGGTTGTACTCGCGAATATTGTCCGGCGAAGGCAGGGCTTTGAACTTCGCTTCCCAATCGCGCTCCGTGCGCGCGGCCGAGTCGGAGAATCCTGCCAGATGCTCATCCGCCGGCGGCGCCGCCGCCATGGTCAGGATCGCCGCCAAGGCCAAAACAGCCAGACTCCCCCTTCGCCCCATCATCACCTCCGTTGCATGTCCTTCAAAAGCGCCTCTGAGTATGTCACCGATGCGGTCAAATATTCCAGCCTCATTCGGCTGTAGCGCCACGGTCGCATCGCTTTGCATGGGTTCGAGTTCGACCAGCCGGATTCAACACGACTTAGCTTGGGTCTGGTCCACTTTGCCGCGCGTTCGATTGTAAGCTGCAGAATTCAGGCAATTTAGCATCTGGAATGCCCGGAAGGCGCGGCGTCCGGTGGGTTTGCTCCGCAAGCTCGGCTTCTGGAAGTTGCTGACTCAGTTGACCCTTTGGGTTTGCTTCCTCAGAAAAATCAAAAAAAACAGAGGGTGGGGGGCCGGACTCGCGGGTTGGAAATTACCCTGAGGTTCGCTCCCCGATCTCTCGCGTATGCAGACCGTGCTCATCACCCCTTATTTCCTCCCGAGATACGACCTTCGCCTCTGGAGTTTCCCTGCCCGAAACGACTCCACCTGGAGCTTAGCGCCGGCCTTGGGGACGGTGGGTAATAGTGAGAATCGTGAGACAGTTTCTTTCGACTTCCATTTTCAAAGAGTTAGCCTGTGCAAAACTCGAGCGCCCCAGTGAAACGGCAGGCGCAGAAGAAGGTTGTGCGTGTTGACTCGACAGAAGAAATGACTTAACGGCTGTGCTGGCAGGATGATAAAAACCCCGCGATTGCCTCGCGAGCCTTGCTACCTCTCTCGAATGATCTGCTAAGCATCGCCGCCGCTCATCGCGCCCCCCAGTTGCATGCCAGGAGCAATCAGAGGTATCGTTTCCGTCAAGCCCGAGGGTCACTATGGGAGTTCCGGCTGAATTCGAGATGCCCGGCCAGACAGGTGCAAGGGCCCGCGCGATGCCGCGGACGGCTGAAAGGCTTCGCCACTCTGCCCTCGTGCGCGTGACGCACTGGCTCACCGCCCTGTCGTTCCTGGCCCTGCTCGTCACCGGCGTGGAAATTCTCATTTCGCATCCGCGATTTTATTGGGGGGAGACCGGCAACGTGAATATGCATCCGCTCTTCACGCTGCATATTCCATCCTCCCGGGACACCGTCCCCACCGGATACGGCTACGTCCTTCCCGACCAGAACGGCTGGAGCCGCTATCTTCATTTTGAAGCCGCCTGGCTGGCGGTCTTGACCGGCTTCGTTTACCTGGCCTTCGGATTCTTCAACGGGCATTTCCGGCGGAATCTGATTCCCGCTCGATCTCAACTCTCTCCCAAGGCGCTCGCGAGAGCCATTGCCGGACATTTGCGCTTCAAGCGGCCGGGCGAGGAAGAAGCCTGGTCGTATAACACGCTGCAGCGCCTCACCTATCTGCTGGTCATCTTCGTTCTCTTTCCCTTAATCATCTGGACGGGCCTGGCGATGTCGCCGGCCTTCGAGGGCGCCTTTCCCTGGGCGGTCATTGCTTTGGGCGGCCGGCAATCCGCGCGCACGCTGCACTTCTTCGTGTCCGCACTGCTGGTGCTCTTCCTCTTCGTCCACATCTTTATGGTCTGGTTTGCCGGATTCCGTCGCCGTATGCGTGCCATGATCACCGGCCGGCCTGGCGGCGACACCACTCGGAGCGCGGCCATCCTGGCCGCTTTAAAGGAGCGGCCATGAGCACGATCTCACGGCGCAGACTGATCACCACCGGCCTCGCAACCGCCGCCGGCGTCACTGGCCTCGGGGTCGCTGCCAAGCTCGCCCGGCGCTATGGGCTGATTCCGCCCGATTCGGGCGTCCTCTACGGCGCCGGCGAGACCCTGACTTATGCCGCTCACCGAACAGTGACCCGCCACTCAATGGCGCGTGAATTCTCTCCGAGCGAAATCTCGAAAGATCCCTTCGCCAACGAGGTCGCGCCGTTGGGACCGGAATTCCAGCGTCTTCAGCAGGGAGCCTTTTCGGATTGGCGCCTTACGGTGGATGGCATGGCCGCCCGACCGGCATCATTCTCGCTCGCGGAGCTTTCGAGCTTCCCGCGCAGCACTCAGATCACCTTCATCGCTTGTGAAGAAGGCTGGTCTTACATCGCAGAGTGGAGTGGCGTGCCGCTTTCCCACATCCTCGACCGCGTGGGCGCGCTTCCCCAGGTCCGATACGTGGTCTACCGCTCGTTCCAACCCGACTGGTGGGAGAGCATCGATATGGTCGACGCCTTGCACCCGCAAACTCTCCTCACGCTGGGCATGAACGGCGGTGAGCTTCCCGTTGGGTTCGGCGGACCTCTTCGCTTGCGGGTTCCCCGCCAGCTCGGCTACAAGAGCGTCAAGTACATCACCCGCCTCACGCTGACCGACAGCCTTAAAGGCTTAGGCAAGGGACTGGGGTCGGCATCGCCGGAAGGCGGGTACGCGTGGTACGCGGGCATCTAAGCGCCGGTTTTGCGGAGGGCGGTGATGACCCGCTCTCGCTGCCCTTATCTGAAGGGCGAGGTTGAATTGACTGAAGAGCGCGAGGAACATATCCGGGAGCGCCATCCCGACCTACTTCCGAAACATAAAATGAGCATTTCTGAGGTACTCAGCGATCCCGACGAGGTCCGAGCGAGCGCGCGCATGACCAGTGCGCACCTCTTCTCGCGTAGGTTTGATAGCATGTGGTGATCGTCGTGCCTAGTGAAGCCAACGGCCGTCACTGGGTGATCACAGCGTATTTAACGAGAAAGCTCGCGCAAGGAGTCGTGGAATGGAAGCGAAGCTGACATTTAAGTTCGACCGTGAAGCGGACATCCTTCACATCGACAAATGCCCGCCCTATGCCGAACAGGAGTCTGAGGAACTCGGCGATGACGTGGTGGCCCGCTTGAATCCGGTCACTCGGGAAATCGAAAATCTCGAAGTGATGTTCTTTTCCAGTCGCCTGCTGCGCAGCGAGCTTTTCCAGTTACCGGTGACGGCGGACCTGCGTATTGCCGTGTAGCTGCTACAGTCCCCTTATAGGTTGCCCTTGAAGAACTCCAGTTCCCGCTCGCTCAAGTAGAGCCGCGCCGGCGGGCTCGCGAATCCGTGCCGCTCTCCCGGCTGCAGGTATTCTTCGAACGGGATCTTCGCTTTCACCAGCGCCTCCACGAAATTCATGGTGTTCTGCATGTGGACGTTGTCGTCGTCGGTGCCGTGAATCAGCAGCACTTTCCCGCTGAGCTTGTCGGCGAAATTGACCGGCGATGAATCGTGGTAGCCCTCCCGATTCTCCTCCGGCGTGCGCATGTAGCGCTCGGTGTAAATCGAGTCGTAGAACTTCCAGGCCGTCACCGGTCCGCCCGCGGCGCCGCATTTGAAGACGTTGGGCGCGTGAGTCAGCAAATCGAGCGTCATGTAGCCGCCATAAGACCAGCCGTGGACCCCGATCCGATTGCCGTCAATGTAGGGCAGCGCCTTCAGGTAATTGATCCCGGCGAGCTGATCGTCAACCTCATGCTGGCCCATGTGCTCGAAGATGACGGTCTCAAAGGCGTGACCGCGTCCAGAGGAGCCGCGATTATCGAGACTCCAGATGACATAGCCCTGCTCGGCGTAGAGCTGATCTTCGGCGCTGGTGTCGCCCCAGGCATTGCGCACGATCTGCACGTCGGGGCCGCCATAGACGTCCACCAGTACCGGATACTTCTTCTTCGGATCGAAGTTCGGCGGCTTGACCAGCCGCGCGTAGAGCGGCGTGCCGTCGTCGGCCTTGACGGTCACGAACTCAGTCGAGCCCTGCGCATAATCAGCCCATGGATCCTTAATCGTATTGAGCGTGGCCACCGCTGTCCCGTCGGTTTTCAGCAAACGCGTTTCGGGCGGTGTGGTGATGTTGGAGAAGTTGTCGATGAAATACTTGCCTTCCGGCGAGAGTTCGATACTGTGCGTGCCGTGGTCCTGGGTCAGGCGCTCGATCTCGCCGCTGTCGAGGCGCACGCGATAGACCTGGCGCTCGCGCGGGTCGGGATTGGTGGAGAGAAAATAGGCCCAGCCGGCCTGCTCGTCCACCTGGTACGCGCCCAGACCCGGGTTGGCGAATGTCGGGCGGTCGATCGCCCAATCGCCGGAGCCGAGTTCGCGGACCTCGTGTCCGTCGATGCCGTAGAGATAGAGGTGCAGCCACCCGTCGCGTTCGGAAAGCCAGAGGAATTCCTTTCCGCTCTTCAGAAAATACGGCGCGTCAATGGCGTTGATCCAGTACTTGTCCGTCTCCTCGAGGAGCGTGCGATCCGCGCCTGAATCAGCATCCCACAGGTGAACCTTCAGGACACTCTGATGGCGGTTCATGGTGGAAAATGCCACGGTCTTGGAGTCTGGAGTCCACGTGAAATCGGGGCTGATGTATTCGGCGTCGCGATCCTTCAGGGGATAATTCCAGAACTTCGGCTCGTCGTTGGTGACGGTCACGACGTGCATGTCTGGAACAGGATTCGGATCGCCCGGCTGCGGAAAGCGCTGCTCCGTCATGGTCACGTGGTCGGAAATGTAGTGGGTGAGCGGATATTTCGGGACGGGCGTGTCGTCGAGGCTCAGGTAGGCGATTTTCTTTCCGTCGGGAGACCACACATACGCGGGCGCAGTGCCGCGCTGCAGCAGTTCCTCCTCGTAGACCCAGTCGAGCTTTCCATTCATCAGGTTGTCGTTGCCGTCTGCGGTCAGCTTCTTCAGAAGCCCCGTGGCGAGATCGACCATGTAGATGTTGTTGTGCTCCACGAATCCAACGCGGTTTCCGCCGGGCGCAAAGGTGACGTTCTCTTTCTCCTCCTGATCCGCGGTCAGACGGCGCGGCTCACCCCCTTTCAGGTCCATCAGCCAGAGATCGGATCCACCCTCGACGAGCAGCTTGTCTCCCTGAGGCGACCACTTGTAAGTGAACAGGCTGAGGTGGTGATCGCCGGCAGGCTCGGGCACTTCCTGCTCGGTTCCCGACGCGGCGTCGCGCAGCACCAGCTTCATCTGCATCTTCGGTGGCTGGCCTTCCACTTTGATGTACGACAACTGTCCGGTTCCGGGACGCCATTCGAGGCGAATGAGTCCACCGAATCGCCGGCCGCCGCCCGAGTTGATGATCTCAGGCGTGAGCTGCTTCTTGCTTTGCTGGTCCCCTTGGGGATTGGCGGCTGCGAGCACCAATGGAATCGCCGCGATGGCGATCAGGATTAAAGCTGCGCGTCGTTTCATGGAACTCCCCCAGGGTGCGGCAGGTGCGCCCGAAGCTGATTTGGTCTGGGATCGCCGAGAGAGTGAGGGACAGCCAAACTCGAACCTTGGCTTCTGACCCTGATCCCTAGCTCCTGATCCCTGTCCCTCAGTGGACCAGGGCGGCCTTTTCAAGCTTGAGGCCTGACGTCAACACCCCAAACTCGGTGGTGTTGGCCAGCGTGACGGTTTCAACGCGTTTGGCCCTGAGGTCGTAGATCTCGCAAGTGTCGAATGGCCGCGAATAAATATGGAGCGTCACGGCCCGCGAGCCAAACGAGCCTGGATTCGCCACGGAGTGAATCGGCTCTTCGGGATCGACCTCGGCGGGCCGTTCGGCGTCGATGATGAAGTTCGTGGTCGGCTCAAGCTCACAAAGGTGAGTGGCGGCATCCCGCCTCAGCACCCGGAAATTCTGCACCTGTACCCGTCCGTATGCGATCGCCATCCAACAGCGCTGGTTGGCGTGATTGTGAATCGCGCTGCGCTGTCCCACGTCCCAACAGATGGCCAGCAGCTCATACAGCGGCGTCTTCTGGATCAGGTTGCGCGTGTAGTGCTCCGCGCAGAAGTAGAGGTAGGGGTCGAGGCTGTCGAGGTCGACGGGATGGCGTCGCAGATAGTCGAGCACGCCCTGATGTGTGAACTCCGCTTCGGGGATCGCGGCCAGCTCTCGAGTGAAATTCCCGATGGTCACCATGGCTTACCCATGGTATGCGTTTTGGGGATGAATGTTCAAGAAGCTGGGTGTCGATCCCGCGTAGGGGCGGCCCTTGTGGCCGCCCTGCTTTCTGCGCTACGAGCACTTGGGCGGCCACGAGGGCCGCCCCTACGCGGCATCAGGACGGCTTAAGAAGCGGGAGCGACATCTGCGCCACAAGAAAGCAGATGCTGCTGAAGCCGCGTGAGCAGCTCCGCCTGCGCCGGGTTGATCCTGCGGCGCGCTTCCTCGAGGTCAAAGAATTGGGCGCGATCCACCTCGGGAAATTCCGCCTGTTTTCCCGAGTGTGGCGGCCATTCCATCAGGAAAGAATTACTCTTGATGAGCGTCGGGTCCCACTGGCCCTCAATCGCCCAGGCGTGAACGATCTTGCCGCTTTTCTGGGTTACTGAGCCCAGTGGCAGGAACTCGCCGTCGGGACTGAACCCCAACTCCTCCTGGAACTCACGCCGCGCCGCCGACAACAAATCTTCGCCGGGATCGGCCTCGCCTTTGGGAATGCTCCAGGCGCCCACGTCCTTGCGGACATAAAACGGACCGCCCGGATGCGCGAGCAGAACTTGGAGATTTGCGCCGCGACGATAGAGGATCAGGCCCGCACTATGCTTGGGCATAGGACGAGGTTAGCACGCCGCTGGAGTTCGGGAGCCAGGAAACGGCTCGGATTGTGGTGTCATGATCTCAAGACGTGCGGGCGGCCATCAGAGCCGCCCGTACGCCTGAGATGAGTTGCCGGGATTACGTCCTACGTCCCATTACCCCCCAGCCTGACAATCTGCGGACTGCCGCCGCCGTTGTCGCCAACCTGCAGCATGGCGGAGCGGACACCCTTTGCGCTTGGCGTGAAAGTGACACTAAAGGTGCAACTCTGGCCGGCGCCAATCGAGGATCCGCAGGTGTTGGTCTGCGCAAAATCGCCGGCATTGAGGCCGCCGATGTTTTTGTTCCTGATCGTCACCGTGGTGCTCCCGACGTTGGTGAGCGTAACCGTTTTCGCGGGGCTTGTCGTTCCAACCTTTACGCTTCCGAAGTTCACAATCGTGGGCGTCAGGCTGATCTGTGTTCCGACGCCGGTTAGCGAGACCGTCTGCGGGCTGCCTGTTGCACTGTCCGCGACGGACAAAGTTCCGGTGCTGGTTCCGATCGTCGTCGGCGTGAAGGTCACGGTGATCGTGCAGTTCTGGCTCGGCTGGAGCGTGGATGGGCAATTGTTGGTCTGCCTGAAGGCGCCGGAGCCGGTTAGCGTGATACTGCTGATGGTCACCGCAACCGTGCCGGTGTTCGTCAGGGTCGCGACTTGACCCGGACTGCTGGTGTTAATCACCTGGGTCTTGAAAGTCAGGCTCGTCGGTGTAAGCGTCACCGTGCCGGTACCCTGATTCACAACCTGAATGAACGATGGCGCGCTGTTCGGATTGTAATTGCTGTCGCCGGAATAGGTCGTGGTGATCGTGTAATTGCCTTGCGTTGCGAACGAGGTGCTGAACGTCGCAGTTCCGTTCGTGACGGTTCCGCTGCCGAGCAGCGAGCCGTTGCTGAAGAAGCTGACGCTGCCGCTGGGGGCCGCCCGGCCGGTGACGTTCACGCTCGGGTTGACGGTCGCCGTGAAGGTGACTGTCTGACCGGTGTTCGACGGGTTTGGTGAACTGGCGGAGGTCATCAGCGTTCCGCCCACGTTGAGCAGCACGCTCACGCTGTTGCTGCCTTCGTTGGACAGCACCATATCCGGCGCTCCATCCACATTAAGATCTGCGGTAACCAGACCATAAGGGCTGGCGGCGACGCCGTAATCGGAATGGATCTGAAACGTGCCGTCGCCGTTCCCAACGAGCACGCTGGCGGTGCCGCTGTTCGTGTTCGCCGAAGCGAGGTCGCGTCTGCCGTCACCGTTGAAATCTGCCACGGCCACGGTTTCCGGACCGAGCCCCGCCCTGAAGTCGGCATGGGATTGAAATACTCCGCTGCCGCCATTAAGCAGGACGCTCAAGGTGTTGCCGGTTGTGTTTGCTGTCGCAAGATCGGGCTGGCCGTCGCCATTAAGGTCCCCGACCGCGACCGAGATCGGCTCAGACCCGGCCGAATAGCTCACTTGAGTCTGGAAGGTGCCGTTTCCATTGCCGAGCAGGGCGCTCACAGTGTTACTCACGCTGTTCGCCACAACCAAGTCCGGGTTCCCGTCGCCATTCGCATCGGTCACGGCCACCGCGTGCGGACCGAGGCCTGTCGCGTAGTCCACATGACCCTGGAAGGTCCCGTCACCGTTACCGAGCAGGATGCTTACGGTACCCGCATTGAGATCGGTCACGGCTAGGTCCAGATGGCCGTCCGCGTTGAAGTCCGCCGTCGCGACAGAAACGGGATCGGTTCCCGTCGCGTAGTCTACGTGGCTTTGGAAACCCGTACCGGTGGCCAGCAGCACGCTGACCGAGGCGCTGCTGAAATTGGCGACCACGAGGTCGGGAATGCCGTCACCATTGAAATCTCCGGAGGCCACGGAGAAGGGAGCATTGCCGGTTCCGTAATTTGAGGCAGGCTGCAACGTGCCATTCCTGTTTCCGAGGAACACGCTGACCGAGTTGCTGCCCACGTTCACGGCAGCCACGTCCGGCGCTCCGTCTTTGTTGAAGTCCGCGGATGCGATCGCCAAAGGCTCATCGCCGGTGGCGAAATCTCCCCGAGCCTGGAATGTTCCATTTCCGTTGCCGAGCAGGACGCTGACGTTGTCGGCGATGGCGTCGGACACCACCACGTCGACGGCGCCGCCGGGAATCAGGGTGCTTATGGCCACGGAGAGCGGGTCGGGGCCGGTTCCGTAGTCCACATGGGTTTTGAAGGTACCGTCGCCGTTGCCGAGCAATATGCTGAGAGTCGCACTCAGGCTGTTGGCCACGGCCACGTCGGGGAACCCGTCGCCGTTCAGATCTCCCGCCTTGGCGGAACGAGGATCGTCGCCCGTGGCGTAGTTGACATAGGGCTGCAACGTGCCGTCGCCGTTACCCAGCAGGATTCCGACGGTGTTGTTCAGCGCGTTCGAGACGACAACGTCGACATTTGAGTCGGAGTTCAATAGGCCGGTGGCCACAGAAGCGGGTCCACAGGCGCTGGGGCCGGTTTGATAATCAACGTGCGTCTGGAACGTGCCGCTGCCCGCGTTGAGGAGGACGCTCATGCTGTTTCCGGGTCCTGTGTTGCCAATGTTCAGGTAATTCGCGGTCACCACGTCGAGACGGCCGTCGTTGTTAAGATCCGCCAGAGCCACAGAGATGGGTTCGTTGCCCGTTGTATAGAGGGCAAAATGCTGGAAGCTCGCGCCACCGATGCCGATCAGTACGCTGATCGCGTTGGCGGTGGCGGAAGCGACCACGAGGTCCTGGATGCCGTCGCCATTCACGTCGCCTGCGGCGAGCCAGACGGGTCCGCCGGCCACTCCGTCGGTAAGTTCGGCCTGAAACGTCCCATTGCCGTTGCCAAGCAGGATGCCCACCGTATTATCGAAAAAGTTGGCTACCGCGAGGTCCGGTCTGCCGTCGCCGTTGAAATCTGCAATGACAACCGAGAGGGGCTCCCGTCCGGTCGCGTACTCGACGGGCGGCGTTTGAAAGGTCCCGTTGCCGTTACCCAGCATTACGCTCACGGCGTTATCGACTGAATCGGCGGCGACCAGATCAGGAATGCCGTCGCCGTTAAGGTCGGCTACTGCAACGGTATAGGGATCTTCGCCGGCGGCATACTGCGGCGCCACCAGGAATTCCTGCGCGCGAGCCGTCCAAACTGCCGCCCCCAGACACATGACCGCGAGAAAACCTAATCGGCGTACCAGCATTTCGTTCTACCCCCATTGACCCGGCAGTGGATACCAAGTCGAAGTTGTGAAAATGGCGTGGCGGCGATTCTAAATCGGGCGCGGCTGAATTTACAAGTCACATCCCGGTTCAATACCTCGGAACGTCATGTCACAAGAAGGTAATAGCTGCTCGTCGACGCCCCGATCAGGCCTCCAGCTTGTAACGCGTCGAGGCCAGAAAGTAGAGCCGGCGCCAGACCAGTCGATTGAAGGTGACCACCATCAGAGCCATTACAGCCGTCGCACCGAGCAGCACCGAGATGTTCCCAGCGTCAGTTGCCCGGCTAATGACCGCGCCGAGACCGGTGGTCGAAAAAGTCCGGCCATGAAAGTGGACGTACTCGGCCACGATGCTGGCGTTCCAGGCCCCGCCGGATGCGGTGATGAATCCGGTAATCATAAAGGGAAAGATGCCCGGCAGGATGAACTTGCGCCAGCGTTCAACCCTGGTGAGCCCGAAGATGTCGCAGACTTCGCCAAGATCGGTTGGCAAGGCGCTCGCGCCGGCGATCACGTTGAAGAGCACATACCATTGCGTGCCGAGCAGCAGAAGAACGATGGACGCCATACCCAATCCGCCGCCGATGCGGATCAGCAGCAGCAACACGATGGGAAACAAGGCGGTTGCGGGTATCGACGCAGTGACCTGCGCGATCGGCTGCGCGATGGCGGCTAGGCGAGGCCGCGTGCCGATATAGACGCCAACGGGAATGGTCCACAGTGCGGCGAGAAAAAGCGAGAACTCCACGCGCAGGAACGTCGCGCCGGCGCCGCGTACGATCGCCAGCAGGTCGAAGCGTGACAGCGTCGCGAGTGCGACGACCATTCTCCAGACTGCATACACGATTCCGGCGAGCGCGGCGCCTGCCACAACGCGCCCGATCCACTGCCTCGGACCGCGACTTGCGACCCTGGTTTCCGCAGCTTCGCGGCTGCGTGCAAAGTGCAGGATCAGGGCCTCGCGTGCCGGCGCTAACAGCGCCCGTTCGGCGCGCGCGATCAGGCGCGAGTGACGCAGCAGATCCAGAATGGGTGACCGCGGGACCTCGGTCGCCTCGACCTGTTCGAACTTGAATTTCTGGCTCCAGGCGATGGCCGGCCGCCAGATGAGTTGGTCCATCAGGACGATGACCGCGATCATGGCGGCGACGCCCCACAGGACAGCCCGCGTATCGCCGGCGTTGGCCGCCGTCTGCAGGTACGAGCCAAGCCCGGGCAGGCGCAGATCGTGATTCGCCAGCACGAACATTTCGCAAGCCATGAGAAAGAACCAGCCGCCGGCCACCGACATCATCGAATTCCACACCAGTCCGATCGCCGAATAGGGCAGCTCCAATTGCACGAGCTTCTGCCACCAACTTAGCCCATAGGCCTCCGATGCTTCCAGAAGGTCGTTCGGCACGCTCTTCATCGAGGAGTAGACGCTGAAGGCCATGTTCCACACCTGCCCGGTGAAAATCAGCACAATCGACCCCAGTTCGATGCCTATCTGTTTGCCCGGAAAGAGCGCGACCATTGACACCATGACGCTGGGCAGGAAGCTCAGCACCGGAATGGATTGCAGCGTGTCGAGCAGGGGAATCATCAAGCGCTCGGCCCGGCGGTTGTGCGCGGCCGCATACGCGTAAACGAGAGTGACAGCCAGGCTCAGCAGGTATGCCACCATGATCCGGGTGACCGAGTACAACGCGTATCCCGGCAGCGCCCGCGGATCCAGACGGATTTCAGGTTGACTGTTTACGGCGCCCGCCCAATAGCGGCTGAGTACAATGAGCCCATAGAGGAGAGCGAGGCCCGCGCCAAGGATCGGAAGGTCTCGCAGCAGCGAAGCCATGCCTCCGCGGGAGGCGCTCCACGGCGCAAGGCGCGCGGACCGGGTCTCGGTGGACTGTGCCCTCACGCCCGTGCCACGCTCTCGGTTTCGTCGGCCGGAGCCGCCTGGTGCAGCCACAGCCGCTCGCTTTCGGAATCGTAGGTGAAAAGGTCGGCGTAGCGGCCCCAATTCAAGGCCGTCTGAATCTGCTGTTGCGCTTCCGCCTCGGGGAAGTGTTCCTGGAGAATGTCGCGGAAAAACTCGAGCGGCATGCTGTGATCGGACTTCGCTGCCAGAACGTTGTGGATCTGTTTCAGCAAGGGTACGCTGGCCAGAGCTGCCTCGCGGAACAGACGCTTGCGCGTGTCGATATCGGCTTCGGCGAATGCTTTGCCGCCGGGCGTCAGCTTCAGATCTCCGTGCTCGGCGCGGGCAAACGACAGCATGGTGGCGGATTCCACCAGCGGGAACAGGCTGTCAACGCCCATCTGCAGGTCGTCAGCGATGTGGTAGAGATCGTCCGTGCCGCCGCGGTCGTTCAGGAGCTCGAGCAGCCCGGCCGTGGCGCCGGGGTGCACGTTGGGCAGCGGCGCATAGGGCGCCTTGGCGGCGAGGACGGCCGAGGGCGGGCCCGGCTGCCGGTCGGGTTGCGTCATGAGCTTGTAAATGTAGTCGACGTAGAGCAGAAACTCGGCGGAATTGTGCTCGCGCGGATGCGGCAGCGGCACCCGGAAGTCTGCCCGGATCCTCGCCGGATTGCGGCCGAGCACGATGATCCGATCGGCCAGCGTGACGGCTTCCTCGATGTTATGAGTGACCACGAAAATGCTGCGGGTGGGAATCTTCTTCCCAAGCCACAGCTCCAGTAGTTCGCCGCGCAGGGCCTCCGCCGTGAGCACGTCGAGCGCCGAGAATGGCTCGTCCATGAACAGGACTTCGGGCTCGACGGCCAGCGCGCGCGCGAACCCGGCGCGCTGCTTCATGCCGCCCGAAAGTTCCTTCGGGTAGGCGCTCTCGAAACCCTTCAACCCCACGGAGTGGAGAGCGCGCAAGGCCCGCCGATGCCTCTCGGTGATCTTCGTGGCCCTGGCTTCGAGCGGCGCCTCAACGTTCTCGAGAATGGTAAGCCATGGGAACAAGGCGAAACTCTGGAAGACGATTGCGGTATTCGGGCGGCACTCGCCGATCGGCTTCCCGTGCCACAAAACTTGCCCGCCGCTGGGCGGCGTGAGTCCGGCCAGGATGCGCAGCAAGGTGGACTTGCCTGATCCTGACGGTCCCAGCAGCGCGAGAATGACCCCGGGTTCCAAGGCAAGATCGATCGGAGCGATCACTTGAGTGGGTTCACTGCCTTCGCGCTGGAAGGACTTTTCGATGCCGCGAGCCTCGATGATCGGCTCCTCATGAATCGGCGGCGCCGCGACCGGCGCTTCGATCGCTTTCGCAGCTTCCTCTTCAGCCGCCGCTGCGGGTTTCTCGGCGAGCTCGTCCATGAGCTGCTGCCAGGTCTCCTGCGGTAGCTGATCGAAGAACTGCACTCGATCATCGGGATTCATGGCGTCGACGATGGCGACGATGTCGGCGTGCGGCCGCGAATGGAGGAGCACATACGTCTGGTAGTACGGAAGATCTCCGGCCAAACTGGCGGCGGCGGGGACCGGCAGTTTGCGGAACAACGTTTGCTGGTCCTCGAACGGCAGGTTGAGGAACGCGTCCGCTGCCGCCGCGGGATCAAGGGATTGCAGGATCGCGGCGGCCTGGTCCCAGCGCTGCTGGGAAATCGCCATTCGGAGTGGCGTTACATGGCTCATCGCAGCAACAGGCTATCACGAGTGACGAGTGGCGAGTTGACGAGTGGCGAGTGACAAGTGACGGCGAGCGGCAAGTGGCAAGCGCGGATTGAGCGATCGTGCCATGGAACCATCGGCTCATTGAATCAACGGCTCAATGACTCAGCGGACTCGTCACTCGCCACGGGTTACTTGTCAGTGTCTTTATGGCTTAACTTCCACTCCCGGCCACAACGTCGCGGGCTCGCCGGGCGCCAGCGGCGCGGCAAGACCGTCCGTCAGCAAATATCCCTGGATCGCTACGGCGGATTCCCACTCTCTCACCAGCGCGCTGGTGTACTCTTCGCGAAGCTGAAACCAGGTGCGCTGCGCGATCAGCACCTGCGGATAAGCCGCGGCCATTTCCCGGTACCTGGCCAGATACATCCGATACGCCTGCTCCGCATCGGGCAGCATCTGATCGCGATAAGCCTGCACCACCTCAGCGGATTCGGCGTAATCATGAAAGGCCGCGGCGAAGTTCGCACGCAGTGCCAGCCTGACGCGCACCAGCTCCTGTCGCGCGTGCGTGAGCTCGGCCTCAGCCGTGCTGATGTTGCCCTGATTGCGATTGAACAGCGGAATCTGTACGCCGATCTCGGCCTCGCCCTCCCACCCCACCGGCGCACCCATCGGCCCCAGCAACTCGCGATTGTAATCGACTCCGCCGCGCAGCTCGACATTCGGCAGTCTCTCGGCTCGCGCCCGCTTCAGGGATTCTTCGGCCCGCGTGACGCCCTGCGCCGCAGTCTTCACTTCCGGGCTCTGGCTCAGGATGGCCGCCAGCGCCTGCCGTTGATCGATCGCCGGCAGCGGATCGTCGAGCTTGCCGGCGAGAGTGCTCATGGGCAGTGCCGGATTTCCGACGGTCGCGGCAAGCTCCTGCCAGACGCTCTCTTGCATCGACTGCGCGGCCAGCAGATCGAGCCGGGCGCGGCCCGCCTCCACGCGTGATTCGAGCACGTCCGGCTGATCGGCCTGACCGACATTCGCGAGTTGGCTGCTGGTCTTGGCGGCACGACGCGCGAGATCGGCAAGATCCGCCGTGAGCTGGACGCGCTCCTGCGCTCCCAAGGCGCGATAATAGGCAATCCGCACACTGTTCAGTACGCGCTGGCCTTGCGCTGCGGCCTCCGATTGCGCCTGTTCCGCCTCGGTGGCGAATACCTGTTCGCTCAGCCCAAGCTTGCCGCCGGTGACGATCGGCTGCTCGACGAAAAACCCGTGCTCGCCACCGCGATAAACGGACCCGGAGTTGATCTCTCGTCCCGCGTAACCGACCGTCGGATTGGGATAGAGGCCCGACTGGCGCTTGCGTCCTTGTGAGGCGATGACGTCTGCCTGTGCCTCAGGCAAGGTGGGATTGTTGGCGAGAGCCATGCGCTCCAGGTCCGCGAGGGTCAGTGCGGCGGGGTTCGGGGTTCGGTGTTCGGTGTTCGGTGCGGTCGTATCCGGAAGGACTGTTTGCTGTCCTGCGGCGAGCCCCGGCGCGGCGGTAAAACACGCGACGATCAAGCGGCCGGTCCAGCCGGAAACGGACGTGCTTCCTCTTCTCATTTCGATTCACCTCGCACGCTGGCTTTCGATACCAACAACCGACTGCCGGCTACCGCCAACCGAGAAGCGGCAACCGAAGACCGGCCCCCTACGACTGCTGCCGGACCCGCGCCATGACCTGGTTGTACAGGTCCGGTTCGAGGACACGAACCAGCGTCATCATCCCGCTGAGATCGCCGCTCCAGCCCGACGCGAGTCCGTAGGTTTCGGGCCTCGAGTTTGGCGCGGTCATGTTCATCATCATGTCCTGCGGGTAGCCGGGCACTCGCCACGGATCGCTGACGCCCTGCTGCTCGTCCTCGCCCCGCCTAGGGGCGGCCCTCGTGGCCGCCCCTGCCGATGCGTCGATCGCGGCATTGGTGGTTGGCTTCTGGTAATCAGCGCCGATGCCGATTGAACGTCCTAAGCTTGGACCGTTCTCGCTATCGAGCGCGCCGCCTTGCTGCACCATGCCCATGCCCTCGGTCATGCTCATGCCGGCGGGCATCGCGTGCGACATGCCATGGCCCGGCTCCATCATTGGTCCGACCATCGACGCCATCTGGTTCATCATGTGGTGCGGCATGTGGCAGTGCAGCATCCAGTCCCCTGGATTGTTCGCTTCGAACTCGATGTCGCGCGCCTGCGCCACGCCGACAAGCACCGTGTTCGCCGGAGTCCACGCCGCCTCCGGCACACGGCCGGCCTCGGTGCCGGTCACGTAGAAGGTGTTGCCGTGCAGATGAATGGGATGATGGTCCATGCCGATGTTCACCAGACGAATGCGCACTCGGTCGCCGAGCCGCGCGATCAGCGGAGTGGTGGCCGGCGCAGCCTTGCCGTTCATCGTCAGCCAGTTGAATTCCATCGACATGGTGTTGGGCACGGTGTTGTTGGGCAGAATGGCCCATTCCTGAAGCACCAGTCCGTAGTCGCGGTCGACTCGCGGGGAGAAGGGCTGTTTCGGGTGCATGATGAAGAAGCCGAGCATGCCCATCATGCTCTGCATGGGTGCGTGTGAGTGATAGAAGAACGTGCCGGCCTGGTGCAGGGTGAACTCGTACACAAAGCGTCCGCCGGGCGGGATCATGGGCTGCGAGATGCCCGGCATGCCGTCCATGGCGATCGGAATCTCGAAGCCGTGCCAGTGCATCGACGTCGGTTCCGGCAGATGATTGTCCACGATGATGCGCACGCGGTCGCCTTGCACGACTTCGATTGTCGGACCGGGAATCGAGCCGTTGTAGCCCCACGCGTCCATGGCCCGTCCGGGCACAAGCTCTGTCCGCACCGGTTGCGCGATCAAATTAAAAACCTTGACGGCGCCGTCCATCGTGTAAGGCAGGTGCGGCACGTCGGGCGTGACGACCGAAAGGAATGCGCCTGCGGACGCCGGCTCGTGCGGCGGCGCGGATTCTGCGACTAATCGCGTCGCGCCTGCGGCGAGCGAGCCGAGCATGGCGCGGCGAAAGAATTCTCGTCGGGTGCCGGACATGAGTCCTCCTTATTGAAGTTCGCCAATGCGCTGATACCGGACCATCGTAGGCGCGGGCATCCTGCCCGCTGTAGCGTGGGCGTCTCGCCCGCGCCGAGATCCGCCGGTGAGGACACCGGCGCTACAGCGGCCGCGCGAGGCTCCGCGGTGTCGAGGGAGGTCTCAGATGCGGAGCAGGGAGGTATGACGGCAGATGCTGCGTCCGGATTGGGCTGGCGGCGAGTGCGACTCAGAACTTGCCGGTGCCAGTTTGGAAACCACACGTTCGAGCGTGAGGCAGTTGTTGATGCTCAGAAGATCGTGCGTCGCGCGCAGGCTGGTCTGCGGAGCCTGGATGGAAATCTTCCTGGCCATGGCCCGGCTCAAGCAGTGCTGTCCGCAGTTCGGGTTCTGGTGTTGAGATGGGGGGCGGTGCTGCGGAACGCAGCGCCCGCAGGGCATGGCGGCAGAGTTGACGTGCAGCGCGGCGGAAGGCCGGGAAGCGCACTGCGAGTTACACTCGGTAGCAGCAGCCAGCGATGCGCTCAACAGGGCCGCAGATGCGAGGATAGCCACGCTCTGGCGTCGTCTTCTCAATTCACCAGTCTCCCAGGACTGAAAGCAGTATAGGCGGCTCGAAGAGTGCGATTCAAGTCGCCTCGGCTACCGCTCCGTCATTGGCTTGGCCGTCGTCCTTCTCGTTTAAAGCTTCAACACAGAGGGCACCGAGTCTCTGTTAACTCTGTGCCTCGAAACCTGCGATCACAGGACACAGAGCCTCCGTGAACTCGGTGTTAAATCTCCTTCACCCCATGACGAGATCCCAAGCGATCTAAAAAGCTCGCCAATTCCTCTGGTAGCGCAGCCTCGAAACTCATCGCCTCGCCCGTTCGCGGATGCCAGAACTGGATTGCCGCCGCATGCAGGAATGTCCGTGGCAGCGTCTTGGTTTCGTCGCGCGAGCCTGCGAACAGTCGCGAGGGCGCGCCGTACATCGCATCGCCAACGACAGGATGCCCGATCGACGCCAGGTGCACGCGGATCTGGTGCGTGCGTCCGGTGCGCGGATGCACGTCGAGCAGCGTGAAATGCGCGAAGCGGCGGCGTACCTCAAATCGGGTGAGCGCCTCACGCGCGGCGATGCCCGAGGTTCGCATGCGGATGCGGCGGCGCGGATCGCGTCCGACGGGGCGCTCGACCTGACCGGTTTCACCGGCAACGCGTCCGTGAACCAGCGCGACGTAGCTCTTCGTCACCGCGCGGCTCTTGAATTGGTCACTGAGATCGCGCAGCGCGGCGTCGTTCTTGGCAACGATCACCAGGCCGGAGGTCATACGGTCCAGGCGATGGACGATCCCCGGCCGCAGATCGCCGCCTCCGCGCGCGAGCGTTCCCACATGATGAAGCAGCGCGTTCACCAGCGTTCCCGAGCGCACGCCCGCTCCGATATGGACCACCATGCCGGCGGGCTTGTTCACCACTACCAGATCGTCGTCCTCATAGACGATGTCGAGCGGAAGGTCCTCGGGCGTCGCGCGCAACTCGTGCCGCGCCGCCTGGATACTCACGCGATTGCCGGGCTCGACTTCGGCGCCGGCCTTGTAGACCGTCTCCGCGCCCACGCTCACCAGGCCGGAGCGAATCTGGCGCTGGATCTGGCTGCGGCTCCAGTCGGGCATGCGCCGGGCCAGGAAAACGTCGAGCCGCATCCGGGATTCGGTTACTTCGAAAACGCGAGTCTCTGACATCACTCGTGCGCCTTCGCCACGGCAGCCCCGTCGGAGAATCCCACCTTGAGAATCAGCAAAAGGGCGCCAATGACGATGGCGCTATCGGCGACGTTGAAGGTATACCAGTGGTAGCCGTGGTAGTAAACGTCGAGAAAATCGGTAACCCGTCCGAAGCGGATACGATCAGCCAGGTTGCTGAGCGCGCCGCCGACGATCAGCGCCAGGCCCACGCCGGTCTTCCAGTCGACGTAACGGCTGCGCCAGACGGCGGCCAACACGGCGCCGATCATCAGGGCCGAGACAACGATCAGCAGCACCGTCTTCCACAGCGACGGCGAATCCGAAAAGAGGCCGAACGCCGCACCAGGATTCTCGCTGTGGGTGAGATTAAGAAAATGAGGAATCACCGGGACAACTTCGTAGAGTCCGATGCGGTGCTCGATCAGGCTCTTGGTCAACTGATCGGCGAAGAAGCCGGCCGCAGCGATGAGGAGGTAGACAAGACGGGCGAGATGGCGGGTTTGCGGCATGCTCAAAAGATCGTGCTGGTGTCACTTGCATATCGTCATTCCCGCGAAAGCGGGAATCCGCTCATGGGGCGCGTCATCTCAAGGATTCTCCTGATGGATTCCCGCTTTCGCGGGAATGACGATATTTCTAAGACGACCTCAAGCCGGCGAATGACACTACTCGCAAGAGATTATCCGCCACGGGCTGGGGCAGACGAAGCTAGGTATCTAGCCACTTCACCCTCCAGCGCTCGACTTCTTCCTGACTGACCACTTTACCCTGTTCGACTTCCTGAAGCCCGCGCTCGACCTTCTGGCGTACGTAGATGTGGTACTGGATGTCCTCGAACGACGCATCGGCAGGAATCACACCCAGCAGCCTTCGAACCTCTTCCTTGGCTGTTGCCATTTCGCCTCCGTCTACGCCTGCGAAACGTGCGTCTCAATCTCGTTGAGTGCTTCCGAACAGCGCTCGCAAACGCCCGGATATTCGGCGTCCTCCCCCACGCGCTCGGAGTAGTTCCAGCAGCGCGCGCACTTCGTTCCGCTAGCGCGCTCCACCACGACCTTGATGTCGGCGGCCGCGGCGCTCCCCGTTCGCTCAGTCGCCCCGCCCGACACGCCGTCCGACGGGGTGGCGGTCCCGGTTTCGATCTCCACTTGCGAGACGATGAACAGGTAGCGCAGGAAGTCGCGATACTGCGAGAGCAGCCGGATTGTCTCCCCGGGTTCGCCGGACGCCTGCAGCCGGACCCGCGCTTCGAGTCCACCACCGATCAGCTTCTCCTGCCGGGCGGTTTCGAGCGCCTTGAGCACTTCGTTACGGATTTCGATCAACCGGGGCCAGTTTCCGAGCCGCTGCGCGTATTTCCCGGGGCTCTTGCGGCGCAGTTCATCGGGAAGCACGAAGACGGCCTGATGGACGCTCGATCCGCGGCCGCCGCCCGGCAGATGCTCCCAAACCTCCTCGGCGGTGAAGGTGAGGATCGGGGCGAGCGCCCGCGCCAGAGCGTCGGCGATGCGGTACAGCGTCCACTGCGCGGCACGCCGCCGCGCCGAGGCCGCCGGAGCCGTGTAGAGCCGGTCTTTCAGGATGTCGAAGTAGAACGCACTCAGGTCCACCGTCGCAAAATCGTAAAGCGCGCGATACACGCGGTGAAAGGCGTAATCTTCATAGGCCTTCCGGACTTCGTCGAGCACCTCGGCGGCGCGGTGAAGCGCCCAGGCATCGATTTCCTCCAAAGCCTCAGGATCGTCAGGGACGCTGTCGGGGTCGAAGTCGTACAGGTTTCCCAGGCAGTAGCGGAACGTGTTGCGCAGCTTTCGATAAGCTTCGGAAAGCCGGTCGAGAATCTGATCGGAAAGCACCACGTCCTCGCGGAAATCCACCGAGCCCACCCACAACCGCAGGATTTCCGCGCCATGACTGCGGATCACGTCATTGGGGTCGATGCCGTTGCCGAGCGATTTCGACATGGCGCGGCCCTGCGGGTCGAGTGTCCAGCCCACCGTGAGCACTTCGCGAAAGGGAGCAGCGCCGTGCGTCACCATGCCCACCAGCAGCGAACTCTGAAACCAGCCGCGATGCTGATCAGGTCCTTCGATATAGACATCCGCGGGCCAGCGAAGCTCCGGCCGCCGCCCGAGCACCGCATACTGGCTGGAGCCGGAGTCGAACCAGACGTCGAGAATGTCGGTGTCCTTGCGGAATCGCGATTCACCGCAGTCGGGGCAGTGCGCGCCCGGAGCGATCAATTCCTCCACGGGGTGCGAGAACCACGCGTCTGCGCCCTCGCGGCGGAAAAGTTCCAGGGCCGGCTGCGCCGCCTTGGCGTCCATCAGGGGCTTGCCGCAGGACTCGCAATGGAACACCGTGATCGGCACGCCCCAGACACGCTGCCGCGAGATGCACCAGTCGGGACGCCCGGCCACCATGTTGCTGATGCGCTCTTCGCCCCACTCGGGCGACCAGCGGACCTGTTTGATCTGATCGAGAGCCCGACGGCGCAGATCGGCATGATCGACGTCCACGAACCACTGCCGGCTGGTGCGGAAGATCACCGGCTGGTGACAGCGCCAGCAGTGCGGATAGGAATGCTCGATCCAGTGCGGCGGACCCACGAGCGCGCCCACCGTCCTCAGCAGGTCGATGATCGGCTCGTTGGCCTCAAAGACCTTCTTGCCGCGATAAGCGTCGAGGCCGGTCGAGAATCTGCCATGGTCGTCCACCGGATTCTCGATCTCGAGGCCGTAGCGGACGCCGGTCTCGAAGTCTTCGCGACCGTGCCCGGGTGCCGTGTGGACCGCGCCCGTTCCATCCTCGGCGGTGACGTAATCCGCGAGAACTCCCAGGACCTTGCGATCCAGGAACGGATGTTGGAACTCGGCGCGCTCGAGCTTACGGCCGGGAAGCCGGGCCAGGACCTTCTTGGCCTGCAGCCCAGTCTCGTCCAGCGTGGGCTGGTGGCGTCGCGCCTCCACGATGTAGACGTCGGAGGAAGCTGCGTCCTCCGCCGCAACGTATTCGAAGTCGGGGTGGAACGCCACGGCCATGCTGGCGGGAAGCGTCCACGGCGTGGTGGTCCAGATGATCACCCAGACACGGCGGCCCGCGAGCGCCGGATCGATTGCGGCCGGATCGCTGGTCAGCCGGTAACGCACATAGATCGACGGGCTGCCGTGGTTCTCGTATTCCACTTCGGCTTCGGCCAATGCGGTGGCGTCGCGCACGCACCAGTAAACCGGCTTCAGGCCGCGGTACACGTAGCCCTGCTCCAGGAACTTCAAGAACGCCTCGGCGGTGTAGGCTTCGTAATCCGGGGACATCGTCAGGTAAGGCTGTTCCCATTCGCCGAAAATGCCAAGCCGCTTGAAGTCCTCGCGTTGAAGTCCGAGATACTTCTCCGCATAGCGCCGGCACGCCCGGCGAACCTCCAGCGGCGGCATCTGGGTTTTCCGCGCACCCAGTTCCTTATCGACGTTATTTTCGATCGGCAGTCCGTGGCAGTCCCATCCGGGCACATAAGGAGCATTGAAGCCTGCCATTGTCTTTGATTTGACGATCAGATCCTTCAGAATCTTGTTGAGTGCCGTGCCCAGGTGAATGCGTCCATTGGCGTACGGAGGGCCGTCGTGAAGGATGAAGATCGGCGCCGACAGCCGCGCCTTGCGGATGCCGCCATAGAGGTCGGTCAGTTCCCATTTTTCGAGCCGGCGCGGCTCGTTCTGCGGCAGGTTCGCCTTCATGGAGAAGGTAGTCTGCGGCAGGTTAATGGTACTTTTCAGGTCCATTATCTTCGGCATCCGTCCTCCGAGGGCGTCTCATCCATTATAGCGTAGCGGCTGCAGGCACCCTGCAGCCCAGCAAGGAGCGTTGCCCTGAGTGTGCTAGAATGCCCGGATGCAGTGCTGCGGACGATGCGAGCTTTTTCTCAGGCAACTCCGCCCTGCGCCACAACATCTGCGCTAGAGGGAGATGGGGGCCAACCCGGTAGGCCTGCGAGAGATCTGAACGATGTCCATAACTACTGAGACTGCAACAGTCGTCCAGAGCGGCCAAGAGAACGCGCTGGGCCGTAGTGAGCCAGGCGCTGAATATCGTGCCGTGTTGCTTGATTCTCCGAGCGTCTTCTCGTCGCTCTGGAATCAGATTCGCCAGTCGCGGCGCGAGCCCCGGGTCACTGTTCCTTACGAGTATTACCGTGGCGAGGCAAAACTGCCAGTCTCGGAGATGCACGCCTGGTATCAGGACCTGCCCAGCACCCTGAAGCAGCTCCCGGAGATATCTCATTACCTCCTGCTGCGGGCAGGACGAAAGGTGCACCTGCTGCCCAAGTCCGTCGAAGTGCCTGACATGTGGCAGGACTTCCAGCAGCAGCCGGGGTCCTGGCTGAACTCCCTGCTCGTTCATGTGGTCGTTCTTGCGGCGTTGGTTCTTCCGTATCTCGTGGCGCGCTGGTTGCATCCGCCCAAGAAGGTACAAGAAAACGTAGTTGCGGTAGACATTTCGCCGTACATGCCCGATCTCCCTCACAATGCGAAGAAGGCGGGTGGCGGTGGCGGTGGCGGCGATCGGAGCATGACGCCGGCTTCCCGAGGCAACATCCCCAAATTTGCCAAGGAGCAGTTCACGCCGCCGGTGGCGAAGATCATCATTCCGAATCCCAAGTTGCCCATGACGCCGACGCTGATCGGTCCGCCGGACCTGAAGATGCCGCAGATGGCGTCGTCACAATTCGGCGATCCCAAATCGCTGGCAACGCTGGCTTCGAATGGACCTGGTTCGGGCGGCGGCATCGGCACGGGATCGAACGGCGGCATCGGGTCCGGCAACGGACGCGGGCTCGGGCCGGGCGATCAAGCCGGGGTCGGCGGCGGCGTCTACGACGTAGGCGGCAATGTTACGGCGCCAATCGCGATCTATCAGCCTGATCCTCAGTACTCCGAGGAAGCGCGCAAGGCCAAGTACTCCGGCGTGGTGGTGGTTGAGATCATCGTGGATGCCCAAGGCAACGTGCGCGACGCCCAAGTGGTCAAGCCTGTCGGCTTGGGGCTGGATGAGAAAGCACTCGAAGCCGTCCGCAGCTGGAAATTCAAGCCGGGGATGCGAAACGGCGTGCCCGTGGCAACCCGCGTCGGCGTGGAAGTCAGCTTCCGACTACTCTGATCCGCCCGTCAAGCATCCCAAATCCGATCAACGCGCGAGTCGGGCGAGCGTCGGAAACACACGAGCGCAAGAATCGGCCTGCCTTTTGCCGCATCACCCCAAGGAAAGAAACCAGGGCCTCTTTGCTTGCTGGCTTGCTCTGAGTAAGCCCAGGACCAGCAGGAGCGCTGAAAGACTCTCCGGGCGTAATCATCCAGAGTGGAGCCGTGGATATCGAAGCTGTCAAACACACCGGCCAGCGCCGCAACATCGACGGTCTCACTCAATTCACCTGTATCGTGACCCCCTTGGCTTTGGGACTCGCAGAAACCCCCCCGGCCCACAATTCGCTTATTAACGCTTTGAAGGTTTTGCGCGCTTGGACGCTCTGCGAGAGACGTTTGTCGGCGTCCGGGTGACCTGCTCAATGGCCGCCTGAAGAAACCGGCGGATAACCTGACGGTCCAGGTCGCGCTCGTTCCGAATGGTGATATGGCGAATCAGCTTGCCGCTGCCGGCCAGCTCTCGATTTGGGTCCGGCAGCAGAGCGCCGCGATTGAAGCCGAGGTTCACGGAGCTGCTGTAAGTAACGACGTGGCAGAAGCCGTCCTTCAGCGGCTTGCCGGTAAAGGAGAATCCGATGACGGTCGCGTATCCCCTGGAAATCGACTCGATGGCTTCGGGAGCTTCTTCGAGCACGACCTCGCGCACAGCCAAGGCCAATCTTGAGACGTGCGGGTCGTAACCCCCCAGATATCCGAGCAACACGGGATCGGGTGGCCGGACCATGGCCTCACAGTCTAGCACTTCGGGCCTGGTCCGGCTCACAAGACCGCACGCATCACGTGGAGTCGCTTTGTATGAGTGACTCGATGCCAGCCGTAAAAAATTGAAAAAAAGCTTGACACTCACAACAGTGTTGTAGTCAACTATAACAGTGACAAACCCGTCCGCGCTCACTTTGACCTGCAGCGTACAAAGTGATGGCACAATTCGAATCCTAGAGGGATTACCGGGATCTTGGAAACCAGGATGGACCGTGAGTGGAACGACAGTCAGCCGATTTACCGCCAGCTTCGGGACCGTATCGTCGCGATGATCCTCGACGGCGTGCTCAAAGAGGGCGATCCGCTGCCCTCGGTGCGCAACGTGGCGGCGGAATATCGGGTCAATCCGCTCACGGTTCTGAAGGGCTACCAGGAACTCGTGGACGAGCAGTTCATTGAAAAGCGGCGCGGACTCGGCATGTTCGTCAGGAGCGGCGCGCGCAACCTGCTGCTCGAGAGCGAACGACAGAAGTTCGTAACGGAGGAGTGGCCCAGGATCTGTGCAACCATCCAGCGGCTCGGTCTGGCAAAGGATGAGCTACTCGATGGCGCAGCAGCCCCACAGCCGTCCTCGGACGAAGGTCCGCAGTGTGCAGAGGAGGAGCGGAAGCCATGACCGTCATTGAAGCGCGCGGCCTGCGCAAATCCTTTGGTACCACCATCGCGCTGGACGGCTTCGATTTGCGGGTCGACGAGGGCCGCATTCTCGGACTCATCGGTCCGAACGGGGCCGGCAAGACTACCGCGCTGAATGCGATCCTCGGCCTCACTCCTTACCAAGGACAACTAAGCGTGCTCGGGCGCAATCCTTGGACCGAGCGCGATCAACTTATGCGCGATGTTTCCTTTATCGCCGACGTCGCCATCCTGCCGCGCTGGATGCGGGTGTCGCAGGCCCTCGAATACGTGGCGGGCGTGCATCCGCGATTCGACCGCGCGAAGGCGGAAAGCTTTCTTGCCCGGACCACCATCCGCAGCGCCAGCAAGATCCGGGAGCTCTCGAAAGGCATGGTGGCTCAACTGCACCTCGCCCTGGTCATGGCCATTGATGCGCGCTTGCTGGTGCTCGACGAGCCGACGCTCGGCCTGGACATTCTGTATCGCAAGCAGTTCTACGATTCGCTGCTGAACGATTATTTCGATCGCACCCGCACCATCCTGGTGACGACGCACCAGGTGGAAGAGATCCAGGACGTGCTCACCGACCTGACGTTTATCGACCGCGGGCGCATTGTGCTTGCCTGCGGCATGGACGAGTTCGAGTCGCGCTATGTGGAACTGATGGTGAATCCCGCGCAGGTCGCAGCGGCGCGTGCGCTCAAGCCGATCCACGAGCGGCAGAGCCTCGGCCGCAGCATCCTGCTCTTCGATCGTGTCGATCGCCCGCAACTCGCCGCGCTTGGCGACGTGCGCACTCCCAGCATCGCCGACCTGTTCGTCGCTGTGATGACCCGTCAGGCCGGCGATGCTCCTCAGGTATCCCGTCCGTTACAAGGAGCAGCCCGATGAATTCCCAATCGAACGGCATACCGCAGTCCTCGGTTGAGTCGCAGGTGATCGCGCCCCCAGTCACCCGATCGACCCGGCCGCTGTACTGGTCGATCCGGCGTGAATTGTGGGAGAACCGCGCGATTTTCGTGGCGCCGCTGGCTGTCGCCGCTGTGGTGCTGTTCGGTTTCTCGATCACCCTCACCGGGCGTAGGGGTCTCGCGGGCAGGTCCCCCTACGATTTCGCTGCGAGCGCCCTCATGGCCACACAGATCCTGGTCGGCGTCTTCTACTCGCTCGACGCGCTGTACGGCGAGCGCCGGGATCGCAGCATCCTGTTTTGGAAGTCGCTGCCGGTGTCCGATCTCACGGTCGTGATCTCGAAGGCGAGCATTCCGATCATCGTCGTGCCGCTCCTCACGTGGGCAATCACCTTGGTCACGCACTTTCTTATGTTGTTGCTGAGCACGATCGTCTTCGCGGGGCGAGGCTCGAGTGTCGCGGCCCTGTGGGCGCAGGTCTCGCTATTTCAGATGTCACTCATGCTGCTCTACCACCTCGTAACGGTACACTCGCTCTGGCACGCACCGTTCTACGGCTGGCTGCTGATGGTCTCCGCCTGGGCGCGGCGCGCCGTGTTTCTCTGGACCGTGTTGCCGGCGCTCGCGGTCCTCGCCCTGGAGAAGATCGTGTTCGGCACGTCACGCTTGGGCAACATGCTGCTACACCGTTTGGCAGGCGGGCCGGAAGCGATGACCATGGCGAGCGGAATGCCCATCGATCCGGAGACACACCTCACGCCCGGGAGATTCCTGATCAGCCCCGGCCTGTGGATCGGACTGTTTGTCACAGCGGCTTTCCTCGCGGCGGCGGTAAGGCTGCGCCGCCAGCGCGGCCCCATCTGATCGACTTCGATCCGCTACGGGGTAGCGGTGCGATTTTGCTGTTTCACATCGCTTCAGGAGCATCGTCATTCCCGGGAAAGCGGGAATCCATCAGGAAAACCCTTGAGATGGCGCGCCCCAAAATGGATTCCCGCCTGCGCTGATTGAATGAGGGCGCTGGCTCCCTCCCCGAGATAGACTTGGAGTTGTCAGAAACCAAGACTCGGGGGAAAGGAGCCAGCAATGAAGAGTATCGCATGCGATTATCACCCGAGTTTTCAGCAAATTGCCATGTTGGACCACGACAGCGGCGAGTTGAGCGGTCGTCGTTTGGGAAATCCCGAGGAGTCCACCGCATTTTACCGAGGGTTGAAAGGGCCGGTGCGGGTGGGGATGGAGGCGGTGGGGAACACGCTGTGGTTCGAGCGACTGCTGGCGGAGCTGGGGCACGAATTGTGGGTGGGCGATGCCGCCCGCATCCGAGCCCTGGCCGTGCGCCAGCAGAAGACGGATGCGCGCG
>Ga0335085_10001338_pt1 | contig 53873 bp, 42 predicted proteins | sample Lox_Sample_45_FD_206712 | JGI IMG/M metagenome (GOLD analysis project Ga0335085, IMG submission 206712) | Soil microbial communities from Loxahatchee National Wildlife Refuge, Florida, United States - Lox_Sample_4.5 | ecosystem: Environmental > Terrestrial > Soil > Wetlands | place: USA... | reverse complement strand
CTTTTGCACAAACCGGTTTCAGTTGATCAAGCTGATCGGGCTGACGATGGCTGAAACCAAACAACGCCTGTCCGGGTTGCCGCCCGAGACCATTGTGTTTTATGATGATATTCACATGAACAGATCCGGGCCGATCCTTCCTCCCTGGGCAGCCGTAGAAGAATTAAGCTCGGCTTCGACAGCGCCTGTTTTCAGTTACTCCAGGTTTTATATCGGATACGGCGCGGTGGGAGGAATCTGTATCAATCCTTGGACGTTGAACTCGGAGCTTGCCTCCCAAATCGCCGCCGTGCTCCGGACCGGCAACGCCGGTTCCATCCCCATCGCAAGGGATCAAAGCAGCCGGTTTATATTCGATTGGCGCCAGTTGCGAAAATACCATCTAAGCGCGGCGCAGCTTCCCCCCAATAGTGAAGGACGTTTTCGCCCGCCCACTTTGTGGCAGGCTTATCATGCAATTGTGATCGTCGTCCTGGCCGCCTTGGCGGTACAAACGGCTCTGATTCTGGCGCTCCTGTGGCAGCGCCGGCGGATGCGACGGGCCGAAGAGGAATTGTCTGGCTCCCAGCGGATGCTTCGGACCGTGCTGGACACCATTCCGCACCATATTCTTTGGAAAGATTACAACGGCGTTATCCTTGGATGCAACAAGGCTGTCGTGGAGGAATGCGGCAACATCATTGGCAAGACCGACTTCGAGACGGGCGCTGCCAAACACGCTGAGCGCTACCGTACCGATGAACTGGAGGTCATGGAAAAAGACCGGCCCAAACTCAATTTCGAGGAGCCACAAACGCGGCCAGACGGCTCCCAAGGCTGGTACCAGACCAGCAAAGTGCCTCTGCACGACAAGGATGGCCGGGTCATCGGCATCCTGGGAACCTACGATGACATCACCGAACTCAAGCGGGCTGAGGAGGCGGTGCGGGAAAGCGAACGGCGCTTGCGGACCCTCGCCGAGGCTTCCTTCGAAGGAATTTGCGTCAGCGAAAACGGCCACATCGTGGACGTAAACGATCAATTTGCCGCCATGTATGGTTACGACCGAAGTGAATTGATTGGGCGCGACATTCTTACCTTAATTGCACCTGAATGGCGGGCTATCGTCACTGAACGGATTCGCTCCGGCGAAGGAAAGCGGTTTGAACACCAAACCCTGCGCAAAGATGGAAGCGCCTTTGAATGTGAGGCGCAGTCAAAAACCCTTTTCTGGAACGGCCGTGAAGTGCGCGTGTCGGCGGTGCGTGACCTGACCGAACGCAAGCAACTGGAAGCGCAATTCCGGCAGTCACAAAAAATGCAGGCCTTCGGCCAGTTGGCCGCCGGCGTGGCCCATGATTTCAACAACATCCTCACCGTGATTCAGGGAAACGTATCACTGTTGCAGATGGGCACGCTCATGCCCGAGGAACAAAATTCGGCCAATAACGAAATTTCCCGTGCCGCCGAACGCGCCGCCAACCTCACCCGCCAATTGCTCACCTTCAGCCGCCGCCAGCCCATGCAACCCAGGGACCTCGATTTGAACGAAGTCGTCGCCAATGTTACCAAGATGCTGCAACGCCTCATCGGGGAGGATATCGCGTTGGAAACCCGTTATGCGCCGGGAGAGGCGCTCATCCATGCGGATCCGGGAATGATGGAACAGGTGTTGATGAACCTGGCTATCAATTCCCGCGACGCCATGCCCAAGGGCGGCCGGCTCATCATTGAAACCGCCCCCATCGTTCTTTCTGAAACAACTCAATTTACAAAACACACCGCCCGGCCCGGCGAATTCATCCGCCTCTCCGTCACCGACACCGGTTGCGGCATCCCGCCGGAACACTTGGCTCATCTCTTTGAACCATTCTTCACCACCAAAGAAGTGGGCAAAGGGACCGGCCTGGGGCTGGCGACGGTGTTTGGCATTGTTGAACAACATCAAGGATGGATTGAAGCGGAAAGCCAGTTAAATCAAGGAACCACCTTTCATATTTATCTCCCGCGCCTGGCGAAGAAAACGCTCCACCAGGAACAGCCGGCGCCTCCCCCCAAAGCACCGCGGGGAACCGAGACGATTCTGCTCGTGGAAGACGAAGCCGCCCTGCGCCAACTGATGCAACGCGTGTTGGAACGAAATGGTTATCGCATTCACGCCGCCGTTTCGGGCGTTCAGGCCCTCGACCTCTGGCGGGAACATCGGGACAGCATTGACATCCTGGTCACCGATATGGTCATGCCGGAGGGGATGACCGGCCAGGAACTGGCCGACCAGTTGCGCACGGAAAAACCTGATTTGAAGATTATCTATTGCAGCGGTTATGCCAATCACATGCCCGGCAAGGATTCGCCTCTGCGTGATAACGAGGATTTTTTGGAAAAACCTTTCGAGCCGGTCACCTTGCTGCAAAGAGTTCGCGCCTGTGTGGACGCAAAAAGCTGACATCCCCGCTTTGACCAGGCGAATCTTTCCACGCCGCCAAGGTGCCGGTTGGTTTGCACGTCTCCATGCCGCTGCCAATCAGTGAACCTTGCCGTTCCGGTGTCCGTTTCTTCGTTCAAGGCTCTTGGGATGCTCGTCCAGATTTCGCGACAGATACACGTGCCGCGTTTCCTGGCCGAAGCCGGTCTTGCGCAGAAACGCCAGGGCGTCCGCATTTTCCTCGTCGGTGTCCACCAGCATGATGCGCGCTTCGCGATCAATGAAAAGCTGCGTCAATTGGTTTAACAATCGCCGTGCGATGCCATGCCGTTTGTAACGCGGCGCCACACCCAGCCATTCCAGCCAGCCATACCGCCAGGCGCTGCGCGGCTTGTCCATCATGCAGCCCAGCGCGAACCCGATCACCTTTCCATCGTCCTCCGCCACCATGCACGTTTCTTCGTCAGATTGGAACAATTCCAGAATCTCGTGTTCATCCCAACTCCGATACAGCGTCGGCAAATCCTCAGCGGTGAAAAGCTTTTGTCCCAGCTTGAAAACTGCGGGCAAGTCCTTTAATTCCATCTGCCTCAATTCAATATTTCCATTTGGAGCTTTATGCAGCCCCCGTCTGTGTCTCATACCGGCTGCATTTTAGAATGATGCATTATCTGACAACAGGGAAAAAGAGAAATAAACACATAAGTCGTTGATAATGAACAAAATAATATGAATTCACCAACTGGATGCCGATTTCGGCCAAAATCGGTGGGCAGTATTTAAAACCCTGAAAAAATGGGCGAAAATAAGCGGATTCCGGCGCTCAACCCAACAGCGTTTTTACCCTGGCCAATGCCTCGTCCAGCTTGCCTGCATCCTTGCCGCCGCCTCGCGCGTTGTCCGGTCTGCCGCCGCCTTTGCCGCCGACAATCGGCGCAATCTGTTGCATGATTTTGCCGGCCTGAATTTTCCAGGCGAAATCAGGCGTGACCGCTGCCACCAACGCCACGCTCCCGGCATGTGAGCCGCCACCCAAAACAATGACACCCTTGAACCGCTCCTTCAACGAATCGGCGACCGCTTGCAGAAAATCGCCGTCCACCGCGCCGAGGTTGTGGATGATGACGGGTATGTCGTTTACTTTTTGAATTTCCTCAAGCAAACGGCTGGCGGCGTTTGAGGCCTCGCGCTGCTGCGCCGCTTGGAATTGTTTTTCCAATTCCTTTTGATGCGCCAGCAGGGCTTCAATTTTTTTGTCCAGCTCATGAACCGGCGAATTTACCTTGCCTGCGAGTGATTTGATTAATTGCAACTCGTCGTTGGCCTGACGATACGCTTCAAGACCTGCAACGGCTTCGATGCGCCTGACCCCGGCCGCAATTGCACTCTCGCCCACGATGCGGAACAAACCAATCTCACCCGTTGCGCGCGTGTGCGTGCCGCCGCAAAGTTCCATGGAATAACCGTCCAGTTTCGCCGCGTGCCCGCCGATTTGGACGACGCGGACGGTGTCGCCGTATTTGTCGCCAAAGAATTGCATCACGTCCTTGCGTGATTTTACGTCCGCGTAGGGAACTTCCGTCCAGGACACGCCGGCGTTTTCGAGGATGCGTTCGTTGACGAGTTTCTCGATGTCGGCAACTTGCTGCGGTGTCAATGGCTGAGAATTGAAATCAAACGTGAGTTTGTCCGGGCCGACGAACGAGCCTTTCTGCGAAGCGTCTTTGCTGACAACTTCGTGCAAGGCCCAGTGCAGCAAATGCGTGACGGTGTGGTGGCGTTGGATGGCGGCGCGGCGGGATTTGTCCACGGTCAATGTGATTTGCGAGCCGGCGACGGGGGCGTCGCCGCCACTCTCGACGAAATGCAGCCATGTATTTCCAGATTTTTGCGTGTTTGAAATCCGCCACAAATTTCCGCTGCCGGAAATTTCGCCAGTGTCGCCAATCTGCCCGCCCATCTCGGCGTAGCAGGCGCTGGTGTCGAGGATGACGGCGGTTTTGTCCTTCAAGGAAACGACTTCCAGCACTTTGGCCGGCGTTTCCAAATTCTCATAGCCGACAAATTTCGTGGCCGCGGTGGTTTCGATTTGTGAGAGCGAAATGACTTCCTTTTTCTGCGCGGCGCGGGCGCGAGCGCGCTGTTCTTCCATCAAATGATTAAACCTCAAAACATCAACCGAAAGCCCTCGTTCACGCGCCATTAGTTCTGTCAAATCGAGCGGAAATCCATAGGTGTCATAAAGCAAAAATGCCGTGTCTCCGGTGATGGCGCTCTCCCCAATCTCACCTTCTTCTTTTGGCAGACAGTTAGAGGTTTCCAACTCAAATATTTTAATTCCGTTGTCGAGCGTCTTGTTGAACGCCTCTTCCTCGGTGCGGATGGTTTCCTGCACCTGCTTCTTCCGGGCGCGGATTTCGGGGAAGACGTCGCCCATCGTGTCGGCGAGCACGTCCACGAGTTTGTAGAAGAACGGCTCGTGGAAGCCGAGGGTGCGCCCGTAACGGACGGCGCGGCGCAGGATGCGGCGCAAGACATAGCCGCGTCCTTCGTTTGACGGCTGAATGCCGTCGGCAATCGCAAAACCCAGCGTGCGGATGTGGTCGGCAATCACGCGGAAAGCCACGTCAATCTTCTCCAGTTCGGAATCACCAGCGCTACCGGCCTTCGGCAGGGTTGAGCCGTACTTCTTGCCGCTCAACTTTTCCAGCGCATCGAAAATCGGACGGAAAATATCGGTCTCGTAGTTGGAGATTTTCGCTTTGGCAAAATCCTTGAAATTCTTTGTGCCTTGAATGATTGAGGTGACGCGCTCGAAACCCATGCCGGTGTCCACGTGCCGGGCGGGCAGCGGCGAAAATGTGCCGTCGGGATTGGCGTTGAACTGGATGAAGACGAGGTTCCAGATTTCAATGCAACGGGCGTCGCCTTTGTTCACCAGGCTGCCGTTGGTATTACCGTTGGGTGTGAGGTCCACATGCAGTTCCGAGCACGGGCCGCATGGGCCGGTGTCGCCCATCATCCAGAAATTGTCCTTCTTGCCGCCGGTGCAAACGTGGACTTTGGGATCGAGGCCGGCGGCTTTGAAAAGTCTTTCCCAGTGATTATAGGCTTCCTGGTCAATCTCGGATGGTTCGCCTTGACCGGGTTTATAGACGGTGGCATAAAGCCGGTTCACCGGAAATTTCCATTTCTCCACGACGAGTTCCCACGCCCATTCGATGGCTTCCTTTTTGAAATAGTCGCCGAAGCTCCAGTTGCCGAGCATTTCGAAAAACGTGTGGTGATAGGTGTCGAGGCCGACGTCTTCGAGGTCGTTGTGCTTGCCGCCGGCGCGGATGCATTTCTGGGTGTCGGCGGCGCGACTGGGTTGGTAAGGACATTTGGTCTGGCCGAGGAAGATGGGCACGAACTGGTTCATGCCGGCATTCGTAAACAGGAGGTTCGGCGAATCGGGCAGCAGGATCGAAGACGGCACGATGGTGTGCTGCTTCGACTTGAAAAAGTCGAGAAACGACCGGCGGATTTGCGTACTGGTCATCATGGCAAAATCATTTCGAGGTAGGGACGGCGCGCCGCGCCGTCCGGTCATCGCAGCGCGACGACCCTACCAGATTCAGGGTGGGAGTCTAAATCAATCCGCTGGCGTTAGGCGAGTTGGAAGTTTGTCGGAGCTTTCGCCCGGCAACGATGGAAATAGGATGGAGTCACGTCTTGGCAATAATATCTTACGCATTGACAGAGAATGTGTTATGCGTAAAGCCAACATGAGACGGGCACGCCAGATTTTGTGGAAACGGCAGAAATCCTGCTGCTTTGATTGGAACTGAAAGTATCGGCCTATGAGGATGTTTGAATTTGGCGAGGCAAAAACTGATTTCTTAATAACAAAATCAGTTTAACGGCGTCAAAAAACGTGCCTTAACGTTTCAGAGCATAACCTTGGATGAAAATTAAGTTATCCAAATTTGCCTTGCGCATCAGCCTGATCTACGCAGTCATTGGAGGCGCTTGGATACTGCTGTCGGGCCGGGTGTTGTTTGCCCTCGTTCCCGATCCGGAGGTTCGTACCCAATTGGAAATTTACAAAGGGTGGGCGTTTGTAATTGTCACCGCGTTGTTGCTGTACCTCCTTTTGCGCGGCCAATTGTGGCAATGGGAACGTGAGGCAACAGAGCGCAAACGGGTGGAAGGGGCGTTGCAGAACAATGAGCGCTTTCTGCGATTGGTGATGGACCTGGTGCCGCACTTCATTTTTGTCAAAGACCGGAAAAGCCGCCATCTGCTCGTCAATCGTGCCTGCGCCGAAGCCTGCAAACTGACGCCGGAACAAATGGTCGGCCGCTCCGACTTGGACCTCTCGCCCGGCAGCATACTGGCGAAATCCTACATACAGGACGACCAGGAGGTCATCGCCAGTGGTCGGCCAAAATTTGTTCCGGAAGAAAAGTTGACTGACGCATACGGGCAAACGCGCTTTCTGCAAACGACCAAGATTCCCTTTCCGTCCTCCGCGATTTCCCTTCCCGTGGCTGGCAACGGTGAACCCGCCATTTTGGGCGTCGCGGTGGACATCACCGAACGCAAGAAGGCCGAGAACGCGTTGCGCGAGAGTCATGCCCAGTTGACGGAAGCCTTGCAAATCGGGCGTCTGGCCTACTGGGAATACGATGTCGCCCGCGACCAGTTCACTTTCAATGACCAGTTTTATTCCATTTTGCGCACGACCGCCGAGCGGGAAGGCGGTTATACCATGTCTGCGGCCGAGTACGCCAAACGTTTCGTTCATCCTGACGACATCGCGGTTGTCGAAGAGGAAACCCAGAAAGCGCTGACCACAACCGATCCAAATTACAACCGCCAGTTGGATCATCGCATCATTTGCGGCAACGGCGAAGTCGGTTATTTCAGCATCCACATCCGCATCCAGAAAGATGCCCAGGGTCGCACGGTCAAAACCTACGGCGCCAACATGGACATTACCGAGCGCAAGCGGGCGGAACTGCAACTGGCAGAATCCCGAAATTATTTTTCCAAGGTCATCAACTCCATTACCGACCCCATTTTCGTCAAAGATCGACAACACCGCTGGGTATTGCTTAACGAGGCTTTCTGCGATTTTATGGGGCACAAGCGGGACGATCTCCTTGGAAAATCTGATCGCGATTTCTTTCCCGCACATGAAGCCGACGTGTTCTGGTCCAAGGATGAACTGGTCTTCAGCACCAAGACGGAAAATACCAATGAGGAGAAATTTACCGATGGCAGGGGAACAATTCGCACCATCCTGACGAAAAAGGTGCTGTACATGGACGAGAAAGGGGAACAATTCATCCTGGGCATCATTCGTGACATCACTGAACGCTCTCGCACGGAGCAAACCCTACAGATGTTCCAATTCTCCATTGACCAGGCTTCGGACGCCGTCTTCTGGATGACCCGGGACGCGGGTTTTTCCTATGTCAATGACCAGGCATGCCGTTCGCTCGGCTACACACGCGAGGAATTGATGCAACTGCACTTGTGGGACATTGACCCGGTTTTCCCCAGGGAACGCTGGGACACGGAATGGAAACAATTTCAGGAGAACCGGCAAGGCGGCATCCAACAAGTGGAAACCTTCCACCGCCGCAAAGACGGGAGCATGTTCCCGGTCAACATTTCCTCGAAACATCTCTGGTTCGGCGACACCGAACTGCATGTAGCGGTCGCACGAGATATTACTGAACGCAGACAGATGGAAGAAGCACTGGCCCAAGAGCGCTCCCTCCTGCGCACATTGATTGACAATCTGCCCGATGGCATCTATGCCAAGGACGCCGCCGGCCGGAAAATCCTGGCCAATCCGGCCGACTACAAAAATTATCACTGCCAAACCGAAGCCGAAGCCATCGGCAAAACCGATTTTGATCTCTTTCCCAAGGACATCGCGGAGAAATTCTGGGCCGACGACCAAAAAGTGATTCAAGGCCAGCCGGTCATCAACCGGGAGGAATACTTCCTGAGCGACGAAGGCGAGAAGCGCTGGCTTATGACGAGCAAGCTGCCGTTGCGCGACCAAAGCGGCAAGGTTGTAGGACTGGTCGGGATTGGCCGGGACATCACCGACCGCAGGCGCAAGGAACACCATTTTAAACAACTGACGGATTGTTTTCTTAGTTTTGGCCCAGATCCAGTTGAGAATATCAACCGCATGACGGCACTGTGCGGGAAGTTGTTGGGAGCGACCTGCGCGCTTTACAACCGGCTCGATGGCGGCCTCCTCTGTTCGCTGGGTCAGTGGAACACCCCACCGGATTATGTGCCCAAGGACAAGCCGGAAGGACATATTTGTTACGATGTCATTCGGAAAGGGAGCGACGATCTCTTTATCATCAGGAATCTGCCGGAGACCTCTTATTTCAAATCCGATCCTAATGTTGCCCGCTATGGCCTCAAGACCTACATCGGAAAAGCCGTTCTTTTCTCCAATGTTGCAGTGGGTTCCCTGTGCATCGTTTTCCAAAACGATTACGAACTGGACACCGAAGGCCGGAGAATCATCACCATCATTGCCGCCGCCATTGCCACCGAGGAAAATCGGCTTCAAGCCTTGGAAAAGTTGCGCACACGGGAAGAATCCTATCGTGCCTTGGCCGACAACGTGCCGGATTCGGTAGCGCGGATTGATCGCAATTTGCGATTCGTTTACGTCAACCGGACCGTGGAAGCGATGGTTTGCCTGCCCGCTTCCGTCATTCTCGGCAAAACCAATGTTGAACTGAATCTGCCGGCTCAAGACGAGTGGCACAAAACAACCCAGGCAGTTTTCGACACGGGCAGACCCAACAGCTTCGAATTCGAAGTTCCCGGTCCTGATGGCCCTCAATATTTCGAAGTGCGTCTGATGCCCGAACGCTCCGCAAATGGCCAGGTCGAATTCGTCCTTGCGTTGACGCGAAACGTGACGGAACAGAAAAAAGCCGAGGCCGAACGGCAAAAACTCGAAACCCAGTTACGCCAGTCACAAAAGATGGAAGCCATCGGCCAGCTTGCCGGCGGCGTGGCACATGATTTCAACAACATGCTCACCGTCATTCAAGGAAACGCTTCCATATTATTGAATCCCCAACTGAACGCCGGAGAACGAAAGGAGAGCGCGCAGCAAATTGTCCGCGCCGCCGAGCGCGCCGCCGGTCTGACCCGGCAGTTGCTCCTGTTCAGCCGCAAACAAGTTTTGCAGGCTGTCCCGCTTAATTTAAATGAAGTGGTTGGCAACATGACCAAAATGCTGCAACGCATTCTCGGCGAAGATGTTTCCTTGAACGCCAATTATGCCCCCAACCTGCCGGTCATTCTCGCGGACCCCGGCATGATCGAACAAATTCTACTGAACCTGGCCGTTAATTCCCGCGACGCCATGCCCAATGGCGGACGGTTGACCATCACAACCAGCGCGGAAACGCTGGACAAAGACCAAGCGGAGAAAAATACTGGCGCCGCGCCAGGATTATACGCCTGTATAAATGTTACCGATACTGGTTCGGGGATCACACCGGAAATTTTGCCGCGCATTTTTGAACCGTTCTTTACCACCAAGGAAATCGGCAGGGGCACCGGCTTGGGCCTGGCGACTGTTTATGGCATCATCCAGCAACATCATGGCTGGGTCGGCGTCACCAGCCAGGTTGGCCAGGGAACCTCGTTCCGCATTTATTTGCCGGCGGCGAAAGGCCCTCTTCCGAAATCGTCCGCCGCCGCCACCGTGTCAAAGTTGCCGGGCGGCAGCGAAACTATTTTGCTGGTTGAAGACGAACCGCCGGTGCGGCTGCTGGCCAGCAACCTCCTCCAACGCTGTGGCTACACGGTTTTGGTGGCGGAATCCGGCGCCGCCGCGCTGCCGGTATGGAAGGCACACCGTGAAAAAATACACCTCCTGTTGACGGACATGGTCATGCCCGAAGGCATCTCCGGCCGCGAACTGGCGGAAAAACTGAAGGCCGACCGGCCGGCACTTAAAATAATTTACACCAGCGGTTACAGCGCTGACATCATCGGCAGGGAACCCAGGCTGGTTGACGGGAGCAACTTTTTGCAGAAGCCCTATCATCCACTCAAACTGGCGCAAATTGTCCGGGATTGTCTGGACCGGAAACCGACGCCATCGTGATTCGATGAAAAATTTACAGGAATTTTTCTTGAGAAAATCGCCGAGTGAAGCGATATTGGAGGCGTCAGAAACACGAATTGCTCTTTGATTGGAACTTGATTTACCCTGCCCTGTTCGTGATTAGGTAACTAATCCTTGAACCGTAATGATACGATCCCGGGACCCAAGCCGGGGCTGTGGCCGACACGCCTTCGCTGGAAGTCGAAAGCAGTCCAGCCCGTCCCACATGTTGTAAAACATGTTCAGGGGAACAGTTACACACGACAAGGGCGGGGTTTTATTTTTACCGATGATTTACAATTGAAGATTTTTGATCTTTCGCCTTCGTTCCGTTCTCTTCCTCGGCAATTGCGGTTATTCTTCAGACGGATTATCCTTTTTCCATGCCGAGCGATGACTTGTTTACCGATCCAGGTGAAGCCAGGTCGGAAACTCTGTCCACGCCGGACCCGTCCAAAAACCAGCCGCTCGCCGCGCGGATGCGCCCGCGCAACCTCAATGAATTTGCCGGGCAAACTCATATTCTTGCTCCCGGCCAGTTGCTCCGCCGAGCCATCGAAGCTGACCGTATCCAATCGCTGATTTTTTTCGGGCCGCCGGGCACCGGCAAGACTTCACTCGCCCAAATCATCGCCCGCCAGACCAAAAGCAAATTCGAGCGCCTGAGCGGGGTGGAGTCCAACGTGGCTGACATGCGCCGCGTTCTGTCCGCCGCCGCCAACCGCCTCGAAAACACCGGCCAGCCGACAATCCTGTTCATTGACGAAATCCACCGCTTTAACAAGGCGCAACAGGACGTGCTGCTGCCGGATGTCGAAAGCGGCGTGGTGCGGCTCATCGGCGCGACGACGCACAATCCGTTTTTCTTCGTCAACTCGCCTTTGGTCTCACGCTCGCAAATCTTCGAGCTGCGCCCGCTAACCGAAGAGGAACTGGTTTCCCTGTTGCAGCGCGCGCTGGCAGATGCCGAACGTGGGCTCGGTTACCTGAAAGTTCAAACTGACGAAAACGCCTTGCGCCATCTGGCTAAAATTGCCGATGGCGACGCCCGCAAGGCGCTCAACGCGCTGGAAATCGCCGCGCTCACGACGGTGCCGGACAAAAAGGGCGCCGTTCGCATTGACCTGGCCGCCGCCGAACAAAGCATCCAGAAAAAGGCCGTTGTGTATGACGACGAGGACGCGCATTACGACACGATTTCCGCGTTCATCAAATCCATGCGCGGCAGCGACGCGGACGCCGCGCTTTACTGGCTGGCCAAGATGATTCACGCCGGCGAAGACCCGCGTTTTATTGCGCGGCGGATTGTGATTTGCGCAGCGGAAGATGTCGGGCTGGCTGATCCGATGGCATTGGTGCTGGCGAATGCGGCGTTGTCCGCATCGGAATTCGTCGGCTGGCCGGAGGCGCGCATTCCACTGGCCGAAGCGACGGTCTATATTGCCACCGCCAACAAAAGCAACAGTGCATATCTGGCCATTGACGCCGCGCTGGCGGACGTGAAGTCGGGCCGTACGCTGCCAGTGCCGGAGGCTTTGCGTGACACACATTACAAAGGCGCGGAACGGCTGGGGCATGGCAAGGGTTATGAATACGCGCATGATCATCCAGGACACTTCGTGGCGCAGGATTATCTCGGCTCAGAGAAAATCTATTATGAGCCGACCGAGCAGGGCGTGGAAAAGAAGATCAAGGAACGCGTTGAAAAATGGCGCGAACAATTCGCACAAGCCAAAAGGAAAAAATAAACAACGGATGGACACGGATAAACACGAATTACAGGGTCAAAAGACAAAACTGCGCGCTGAAATGCGTGGCGGCCTGAAATATTTGTCTTCGGAAAAACGGGCGGCCGATTCGACAAAAATCCGCGGCCTTTTGCCGCGGCAACCGTTTTGGAAAACCGCGGCCACGGTTCTATTTTTTGCGCCACTCCCCGACGAACCGGATTTGTGGCCACTGCTGGAAGAAACCCTGACCGCCGGAAAAATCGTCGCGTTACCGCGCTTTGACGCGGACAACCAATTTTATACGCCGCGCCGGGTGAGTGGTCTTCACGCGGAACTGGTGTTGGGGCGGTTTGGCATTCGCGAACCGGCGGCGCACTGCGTTGCAATTCCGCTGGACGATCTGGATTTGGTTCTCGTTCCGGGCATTGCGTTCGATCCACACGGATACCGGCTCGGGCGCGGCCAGGGATTTTACGACCGGTTGCTGGCCGGCGTACGCGGCATCAAATGCGGCATGGCGTTTGATGAACAAATGGTGCAGAAAATGCCGGCTGAAACATTTGATGTCCGGATGGATTTTATTCTGACTCCCACCCGCCTGATAAAAGTCCCCGGCTGATTTGCGGCGACGAACTATTCGTGCTGTTGATTGAGCATCGGTGAGTTGCCCTCCCAGCCTTGTGGTGAGTTCCACGGGCGAACTGAAGCGTTTTCGGGTTCATTCGTTTCACAGCCGGTGATCCCGAAGAGAACGACGCCCAGCAGGAGCAGCAAAAGCCATTGGATGGCCCGGCGTCCCATGTTCAAGTAGCCGGATGAGCCGGCGTAACCACGTCGCCCTCGATCACGTCGCCAAGCCGCCAACCAGGCATGACGTTGGCGATGCTGCGGTCTTTCTGGACGCTGCGAACGATAACCTTGGCTACCAGTTTGCCATCCCGGCTGACGAGCAACTCGCCATCGTCCAATACTCCCTGATCCCCGCCAACGTTGAGCACCACAAAATCCCACTTCGGATCCACAGCAATGATTTTGCCTTTCAGATCGGCGCGCAAAGTAACAACATAGTTGGTCAAACCGATCAGTTGGGCCAGTTGATTGTTCAAACGAGCAACCGTACGCTGTAAAACACCATTTTCTTCCTTAACGGCCTCCAGTTGGGTTTGGGTGGATTTGAGCTCTTTGCTTAATCCAGCGATTTGATCTGCCGTAAATCCCGTTGCCCTGTACGCCGCCAGTTGATTCTGGGCGTCATCCAGTTGCTGACTTGTCTTCGCCAGTTTCTCTGCCAAGTCGTCGGCACGTTTGATTTGTGCCTTGTCATCAGCCTCCGCCTGGGCGAGCTGAGTCATTGTGTTGGTCAAATCCAGTTGGGTCTGCGCCAAATCATCCTTTGTTTTCGACAATTCCTGCCGCGTGTCGGCCAATTGGGTTCTGGCTTGGTCCCTTTCCGTGTGATAGTCGTTGCGCTGGGTAATCAACATATTGATCTTGTCCCGAACTTGAAAAACGTTCAGGGCGCCCACGGCTAAGGCCGCGACAACTGCCACAATCAGACTAATGCGAATCAACATGGATCGTCACTTCAGTTTCAACGCAGAATAGACATTTGCGCCAAACCTGTCAACGCCGGTTTATATCTTCTCAAACACTGACTTCGACCCTCGTTTAAGCGGGTATCCGGAACATACGTGAAAGAAGTCTTTGCAAAAACGAGCACAACGGCCTCCGGCATCCCGCAATGCGAACGCACTCTTCAATTTCCTGGATTTTGCGGCGCTCCACCCAGCCGCGGTTTACTTCAACGTCCACGTGCAACTGTCGCTTAATTTCTTTCCGCCGCGCTCCGCCGTGGCCATGACCTGATTTTCGCCGGGCTTTAATTTGATGTTTTTCCAGACAAAGATGCAGTCCGAATCGCTTCCGCGTTTGCCCTGTGATTTTCCGTTCAGCAGCAATTCCACCTTCCGGGCGTTGGAATAAATTTTCACGTCGGTGACGGCATTGGTGCGGTCGGCGAAACGGCGGTCGGTGAGGTACAGCACCGGTTCATCCGACCAGTTTGCCATGTAGAAATAAAAGGCGTCTTTCTTTGTCTCACGGTCGTAAGTCACCAGCCCCTTGTCATTGCGGCCAGGAATGCCGCCTTCATTGCGCGTGCTGACGGCGAAATCGCACAGGTTCCAGACAAATGTGGCCCAGATGTATGGCTTCGTTTTCAAAACCGCCCAATCGTTCTCATGCACGATGGCCTGCCACTCTTCGGGATGCCACTGGCCGTCGACTTTCGGCTGTGTTGGATTTTGTTCGTGCTGTTCCACGTTCGCTCCTGCGCCATATTCACTTACGCAAATGCCGCCGGCCCGGCTGTCGGAACGATGTTTGTCCAGCAGCGCGCTGAAATTCGTGAGGGATCCTGGACCCATATACCAGCCGGGATAAAAATTCCAGCCGAGCAGGTCGGGAATCTTGTTCATTTGCGGCCGGCCATCCGAAGCCGTCGCGCCAATGGTCGGGCGCGTCGGGTCTTCGCTGTGCGCCAGATTGTTCAGGTCCTGCAACAACGGCTGCGGGTCAGGCCGGTCGGGCCAGAGTTCGTTGAACAGGCTCCAGACAAAAATGGAAGGATGATTGATGTCTTGGCGGATAAGATCTAGCAACTGGTTGCGGGAGGTTTCGGCGAAGCGCTGCGACGGATTGATTTCATTCACCTGTGGGATTTCCGCCCAGACCAGAATGCCCGCCTTGTCGCACAGGCTGTAAAAATAATCGCTGTGCTGGTAATGCGCGCATCGGACGACTGTGGCGCCGATTTCCTTGATCAGCCGCATGTTTTCGTCCATGTCCGCGTGCGAGATCGCCCAGCCCTCGTTATGCCAATCCTGATGCAAGTCCACGCCGTGCAACGGGTATGGTTTGCCATTGAGGAAAAATCCCTTGTCCGGATCAATCCGATAAAACCGCAAACCGAGCGGCTGGGTGACCGAATCCACCACGCCGTTCGTCGAACGCAATTCCACCACCGCCCGATAGAGATAGGGGTCTTTGCGTCCGTCCCATAGATGCGGGCGCCGCACGTCCAGGCGCAGCCAGTACGGCGAGGTTGCATTCGATGTCAGAACGACCGGCTCCTGGGTCTGGGCAATCTTTTTCCCGTCCGCGTCAAGCACGGTCGCAACTAGCGTCAGCGGCTGCTTTTGTTTCGAGCCGTTGGAAAGCTGCGTCGTCACGTCAATCAGCGCCTCTCTCTTCGTGACGCTCGTTTGCCGCCAGGTGACGCCAGGCGAGCCATGGTCGGTAGGCGAGAAATTTTCCTCCGCCGTTTCAATCAAATGCACCTGCCGGTAGATGCCGCCATAGACGGAAAAGTCGCCGCTCAACGGCGCGATGTCCGGCTCCCAGGAATTGCTCACGCGAACGGCGATTATGTTCGTACTGCTGGCGGACAGGTGTTTGGTGATTTCATAGCAGAACGCGCCGAACCCGCCGCGATGTTCGCCCAGAAAATCGCCGTTCATATAGACATCGGCAAACAGGCTCGCAGCGGCGAACCGCAGAAAGTAGCGTTTGCCGGGTTCCGGCGTGAGGTCCAGTTCACGCCGATACCAGCCCGGCCCGCGGTAGTAATCTTTTCCCTCCTGTGCTTGTGCCCAGCCCCAATTATGTGGAAGGGAAACCGTCAGCCAGTTCGTATCGCTGAAATTCACGGCTTCCGCACCCAGGATGTCGCCCAGCTTGAAACGCCAGCCCGAATCCAGCAACGTGTTTTCGCGGGCGCAAGCGCCGTAGGCAAGCACAAGCGTGAAAATGAAAACGAAAAATCTGCGCATGGCGCGAAATCTTGCCGTTAATTCTTTCGAACGCAAATGCAATGTTCAGACGGCGGCTGAAGGCCGCTGCGTGTATCAGCGCCGTCGCCGCTTCACTTTGAGTTGCGTGGTCGCGTGCATGAGGGCGGCCTGGACACGGGCAGCCTCCTCGTCGGTGATTTTCTCCGCCAATCGCGCCTCGGCACGGCGCAGCGCTTCCTCGGCCTTGGCCTCGTCAATGTTTTCGGCATTGATCGCCATGTCGGTGAGAACGGCCACGCGATCACCGGTTACCTGGACAAAGCCGTCGCCGACACAGATAAAAATACTCTCCTTGCCTTTTTGGGCGACGATTTCGCCCGCCACGAGCTGGGTCATCAGCGGCATGTGCAGCGGCAGGATGCCCATCTCGCCCTCGGTGCCGGTGAGCGTGACCATGTCCACGTCGTCGGAGTAGATTTTCGCCTCCGGCGTGACGATTTCGAGCTTTATGGTTGCAGCCATTTTAATTCACCGCCGAGCGCTGAGGCGCGGAGTTTCAATTTTTTCTCCGCGTCTCTGCGGTTAAGTTTAGTTTTCTTTAATCTCTTCAATTCCGCCCTTCATGTAGAAATTCTGTTCGGGCACGTCGTCGTGTTTGCCTTCCAGAATTTCCTTGAAGCCACGGACGGTTTCGGCCACGGGCACCTGTTTGCCCGCCCGCCCGGTGAACACTTCCGCCACCGAGAATGGCTGGCTCAGGAAACGTTGAATCTTGCGCGCGCGATACACGGCCAGCTTGTCGTCCGGCAAAAGCTCATCCATGCCGAGAATCGAGATGATGTCCTGCAAATCCTTGTACCGCTGCAGCACTTTTTGGACGCCACGCGCGACTTCGTAATGTTCCTGGCCGACGATTTCCGGCGCGAGCGCGCGGCTGGTCGAGGCCAGCGGATCCACCGCGGGATAAATTCCCAGTTCGGCGATGGCGCGTTCCAGCACAATCGTCGCATCCAGGTGCGCAAACGTGGTCGCCGGCGCCGGGTCGGTCAGGTCGTCCGCCGGCACGTACACGGCCTGGAACGACGTGATGGAACCTTTCTTGGTCGAGGTGATGCGCTCCTGCAAATCACCCATTTCGGCGGCGAGGGTCGGCTGATAACCGACGGCGCTGGGCGTGCGGCCCAGCAGCGCGGACACTTCCGAGCCGGCTTGCGAGAACCGGAAAATGTTGTCAATAAAGAGCAGCACGTCCTGGTTTTTCTCGTCGCGGAAATACTCGGTCACGGCAAGCGCCGAAAGGGCGACGCGCAGACGCGCGCCGGGCGGCTCGTTCATCTGGCCGTACACGAGGCCGATTTTGGAACCGGGCTTGAGAATGGGCAGACCTTTCGCGTCTTTTTTTGGATGACCTTTTTCATCTTTTTCCACCTTGATGACGCCGGCTTCAATCATTTCGTTGTAGAGATCGTTGCCTTCACGGGTGCGTTCGCCCACGCCCGCGAACATGGAGATGCCGCCGTGCAGCTTGGCGATGTTGTTGATCAATTCCATGATGACGACCGTCTTGCCGACGCCGGCGCCGCCGAACGCGCCGACCTTGCCGCCCTTCAAGAACGGGCAGATGAGGTCAATGACCTTGATGCCGGTCATGAGCACCTGCGGCGAGGTGGATTGATCCAGCAACGTCGGCGCCGGACGGTGAATCGGATAAAACTTGTCGGCCTTGACCGGCCCGCGCTCGTCCACCGGTTCGCCGACGACGTTGAACACGCGGCCCATGATGGCATCGCCCACGGGCATGGAAATGGGGTTGCCGGTGTCCGCGACTTCGTAGCCGCGCTTCATGCCCTCGGTGGCCCCCATGCAAACGCAGCGCACCCAGTTGTCACCGAGATGCTGTTCGACTTCGAGCGTTTGCCTGGTCTTGCCCGCGCTGGGCACGTCGTACTCGACGGTCAGCGCATTGTAAATGGCGGGAAGCGGGTCGGGGAATTCCACGTCCACGACCGGTCCGATGATTTGAACGATTTTGCCTTTGTTCATAAACGAAATGATTTCAACTCACCGCCATTTGCGCGGTGGCGATTTCCAACAATTCCTTCGTGATGTTCGACTGGCGCAGTTTGTTGTATTCGAGCGTCAGACTCTTGATGAGTTGTTGCGCGTTGTCGGTGGCGTTCTTCATCGCCACCATGCGCGCGCTGTGTTCGCTGGCCCGGGCCTCCAGCAAAAACTGGTGAACCCGGAAATTCAGGCTGTGCGGCAGCAAGGCCCCCAGCACGGTCCGCTCGTCCGGTTCAAATTCAAAAACATTGGTGGTCATCGCCGGCGGCAATTCCTGCGCCGGCGCATCGCCGTGACCGGCCGTGACGGCCTCGATTTTTCCAATCGGCAAAAACGGCACGGCCTTCGGCTGCTGGACGAGGGTGGAAACGTAATTGGTGAACAAAACATCCACGGCGTCCACGTCGCCCTTGAGGAACAAATCCTGCGCAAATTTGGAGATGGCCCGCGCCTCGCTGAATTGCGGCGTGTCCTTGTAGGTAAACTCGGCGGCCAGCGACCGGCGGGTGCGCGCGATGAACTGCGCCGCCTTGCGGCCGGCAGTGATGAAAACCGTGGAGTTCTGATCAAACTTTACCACCTCGCGGAACAGGTTGCTGTTGAGCGCGCCGCACAGGCCGCGGTCGGTGCCCACCAGAATGATGGCGCGTTTTCGGACCGGGCGCGCGGTCATGAGCGGGTGTCGGAAGGCCACCGTGCGCGCCACGGCCTGGGCCAGCACCTCGTTCATCAACGCCGCGTACGGCCGCCCGGCCAAGGCGGCCTGCTGGGCCTTGCGCATCTTGGCCGCCGCCACCATCTGCATCGCCTTGGTGATTTGGGCGGTGTTCTTGACCGACCGGATGCGTCGCCGTATGTCGCGAGTGCTGGGCATGAATTAATGATACGTCTGCTTGAACTCCGTTGTCGCCGTCTTCAACTCCGCCGTGATGGCGTCGTTGATCACTTTCTCATTGCGAATCTTGGCCAGCAACTCCGCTTTGCGCGTGTTGAGGAAGTCGGTGAGCTTGGCCTGGAAATCCTTGATCTTGTCCACCGGCACGTCGTCCATGAAATTGTTCTGCACGGTCCACAACACCGCCGCCTGCGCTTCCACCGGAATGGGGTTGTATTGCTGCTGCTTGAACACTTCCACGATGCGCTTGCCGCGTTCGAGTTGCGCCTGCGTTCGGGCGTCGAGGTCGGAACCGAACTGCGCGAAGGCCGCCAGCTCGCGGAACTGCGCCAGATCGCCCTTGATGCGGCCGGCCACCTGTTTCATCGCCTTGACCTGTGCCGCTGAACCGACGCGGCTGACGGACAGACCAACGGAAATCGCCGGGCGCACGCCTTGGTAAAACAAATCCGTCTCCAGATAAATCTGGCCGTCGGTAATGGAGATCACATTCGTCGGAATGTAGGCCGAGACGTCGCCGGCCTGCGTTTCGATGATGGGTAGCGCGGTCAAAGAGCCGTTGCCGTAATGTTCGGCAACGCGCGCACTACGCTCCAATAAGCGGCTATGCAGATAAAACACGTCGCCCGGATAGGCCTCGCGGCCCGATGGACGCTTGAGGATGAGCGACACCTGGCGATACGCCACCGCGTGCTTGGACAAATCATCGTAAATGATGAGCGCGTCCATGCCGTTGTCCATGAACCATTCCCCAATGGCCGCGCCGGCGAACGGCGCGAGATATTGGTTGGTGGCCGAATCGGATGCCGAGGCCGCCAAGACAATCGTATAGGGCATCGCGCCCGCTTCTTCGAGCACGTTCAACACACGCGCAACGTTCGACTGTTTCTGGCCGATGGCGACGTAAATGGAATAGAGCGGACGATAATTTTTGTCGCCAGCCTGTTCCGCAGCCTGATTGAGCCGCGCGTTGTTGATGATCGTGTCCACGCAAATCGTCGTCTTGCCGGTCGAACGGTCGCCGATAATCAATTCGCGCTGGCCGCGGCCGATGGGGATCATCGCGTCAATGGCCATGATGCCGGTCTGGACCGGCTGGCTGACGGATTTGCGTTTGATGATGCCGGGCGCGATTTTTTCCACCGGATAAAATCCACTTTCCTTGATGGCGCCCCTGCCGTCGAGCGGCTGGCCGAGCGCGTTGACGACGCGGCCGAGCAGGCCCTTGCCGACCGGCACCTGCAACAAGCGGCCGGTCGTGCGCACTTCGTCGCCTTCCTTGATTTCGGTGTAATCGCCCAGAATGATGGCACCGACCTCGGTTTCTTCCAGGTTCAGCGCGATGCCGGTGATGCCTTTGCCGAAGTCCAGCATCTCGTTGAGCATCGCGTCGGTGAGGCCTTCAATTTTGGCCACGCCGTCGCCGATCTCGCGGACGACGCCGACATTTTGTTTCGCCGTTCCGAGTTTCACGCCCGCAATTTGGGCTTCAATTTCCTGCAACAGGTTGCTCATAGGATTTTGTCAAAAACTTTGTTCCAATTTTTCCAGCCGCGTCCGCACGCTGCCATCGTAAAGGTCGCTGCCCACCTGGATGCGCAGCCCGCCAATTAACGCCGGGTTCCGGCTGAACGCGATGTCCGCCCCGGCGCCGTAAATTTTTTTGATTTGACTCGCCACGTCCGCCTGCAAATCGGCGGGCAACGCCACGGCGCTTTCGACACGCGCGGCGTGTCGTTCCAAATCCAGTTTCACCAACCGGTGCAGGCGCGACAGAATTTCGACATAACCATGCGGTTTTTTCGCTAGCAGCAAAGCCATCGCCTGCCGGACGCGGTTTTCATCCAGCAAACCACTCACCAGGCAACTGCGGAACAGTTGTCGGGCTTCGCGCTGTGCCAGTTTGGAGATTTTCATTCCTGCTTCTGGTAGGGACGCGCTGCCGCGCGTCCGGCTGACCAGCAGGTCAGCCCTACCGATTATTTTTTACACCGCCAATTGTTTTTCGGTTTCCTCCGCCAGTCGCCGCTGGTCCTCCGGCGTGAGAATCTTGCCGGTGACGGTGGTGGTGGTCTGCACCACCAGACGCCCGACTTCCCGCTTCAATTCGTCCAGCATCCGCGCGTGGTCCTGCGCGGTGGCCTCGCGCGCCTTGGCGATGATTTGTTCGGCGGCGGCGATGGCCTTCTGGGTTTCGACTTCGCGCACGTGTGCGGCGGCGGCCCGCGCCTCTTCAATCATCTTGTCGGCCAGTTCGCCGGCTTGGGTCAGGACAGCCTGGCGGTCAACCTCGGTCTTGGCCAACTGCGCCTTGATTTTCTCGGCGTTGGCCAGACTGTCGGCGATTTTTTCACGGCGCACCTCCAGCATCGTGAAGATTGGTTTGTAGGCAAACCGCCACAATACGAAAAAGACGATTGAGAAGCTGATCAACTGCGTAATCAGGACTCTCCAGTCAATTCCAAGTTCGCTCATAAGCCGGTTTTCACTTGACGACGAACCAAGCAATCACGGCCCATCCTTCGGCCAGGGCCATGCCGATGAACATGAATATCAGGATTCGGCCGAACATTCCGGGATTGCGGCTCATGGCCATGAGGCCGCCCGCCGTGGCCAGGCCGATGGCAATGGCCGCGCCGGCAAAGGCCAGACCGATATGAACGTTGCCTGTCAATTCTGCGAGCATCATATACTTTTTATCTTTCTGGTTGTTTTGGTTGTCGCTCCGGCATTCCGCTGCCGGAACAAATTTAAAATTCAATGACCGTGTTCCTGGTCCGGATGCGAGCACATTGTGCCGACAAACGCCACGACCAGCAAGGCAAACACAAACGCCTGCACCAGGCAGACAAAGGTTTCGTAACCATAAGCCACGGTCGAAAGCGCCACCGACGCCAGAAACGATTTAACGTGAAACGTCATTTCCAGGATGGTTTCACCGGCAAAAATATTTCCGTAAAGCCGCATCGCCAGCGCCACCGGGCGCGCGAACAAAATCGAGACCACTTCCATAATGCCGATGAAAATGAACAACAACAAAAACAAGGGAAACAGCCATTTGCTCGTTTCCATTTTCACGCCGAAAATATGTTTGATGAGACCCCAGGGGCCGTTGTAACGGATCGCCCAGAAAAGGCTCATCACCAAAAAGAGTCCCGCCATCGCGACGGTCAGGTTCGCGTCCGTCGTCGGCGGGCGGAAAAACGGCCTCTGCACATGTTCCACCGCAAAGGGCAGCGGACTGTGCTGGACGGGTGTTCCCACCCCAATGCTGCCTACGCCTGGAATCAAATCCACGTAATTGGACATGACGATGAAAATGAAAAATGTGGTGGCGAACGGAAACACCCAGCGCGTGACTCGCGGGTCCAAAATATCACCCATCAAACTTTCCCAACCCTCGACCAGCGCTTCAATCACGTTTTGCATTCCCGACGGGATTTCCTTGATGTTTTTCCAGGTCGTCACGCGGACGATGATCAAAATCACCGCCGCCACAATCCACGAGCAAACGATTGAATTGGTGATCGGGAACGGGCCAATATAAAAAAGCACCGGCGCGGCTTGGGCGGGAAGATCACTTTCAGCCGTTGCCGGAGCGGGCGCCGCCTGAGTTTGTGCCACGGCAGGATTTCCCGTTGAGCCGCCAACGGTATCGGGCGAAGACGGCGTTTCAGCGTTCGCCGTCAAAATCGCGGTAAAAAACAGGCCAAACATGCCGGCCAAAAGGATTTTTCTGAATCGCTTCACGTTCAAAAACCATGCCAGGCAACACGAACCCCCGGTTAATTGAACCGAGGGCGTGCCCGAGACGGGAAAAACTGCCTTATCGTGAAAAAATTCACAAGCAATTTTTGAGGAAATTTTGGGAGGACGGCATTAAAAATACTTCTGGCGCAACGAGTCAGTCGTTTCGCCGCTTGCCCGCAACGTCCGCAAACTTAAGGCATCGTGACGCTTGGCCAGCCGTTCGCCGGTTTCATCGCGCAACAAGGGACAATGGAAGAATGCCGGCGGGGTCAGGTTGAACGCGCGGTAAAGCAAAAGCTGCCGCGCCGTACTCGCCAACAGGTCCGCCCCGCGCACCACCTCGGTGATTTGCATCGCCGCATCGTCCACCACACAGGCGAGTTGATACGCGGGAACGTCATCGTGCCGCCAGACCACAAAATCACCGAAATCCTTCCCCGCGACGAATTGCTGTAGCCCGAAGTTCCCGTCGGCGAACGAAATGGTTTCGCCATCGGGAACACGGAAGCGCCAGTTGATACGATTTAAAAGTTGAGCGTCGAGGGTTGAAAGGTTTTTGTTGCGGCAGGTGCCGAGATAAATGGGCTCTTCATTCTCCGCGTTGGGAGCGCTGGCGGCATCGCGAATATCCCTGCGCGAGCAGGTGCAGGGATAAACAAAACCATCGGCGCGCAATTTTTCCAGCGCGGCGCGATAATGGTGAAATCGTTCACTCTGATTGTACGGCGCAAACGGTCCGCCACAGTCCGGTCCTTCCTGCCATTCAAATCCGAACCAGTGCAAATCTTCAATCATCGCACCAACGAATTCCAGTTTGAAACGCGTGGAATCAATATCTTCGTTCCGTAAAACCAGCGTGCCGCCATTGGCCCGCGCGCGTTCCTGCGCCGTCCAAAACGTCCGCGCGTGCCCCAGGTGCAAATGGCCCGTCGGTGACGGGGCGAGCCGTCCACGATATTGGAAATCGGCAAGGGCAGATTGCGGATTCACGGGATGAATTAACAACGAAGGAGCCTGGGAGCAAAGTTTTTTCGGTCCACCCGAAACCCCATGTCACTCGGATTAGTGTTGGACTTTTGCCGCGGGAAAAGTCATTTTTTCGCCATGCATGCAACCCATTTTTTGGGAAGGCATTTGTCCACTCGATTCGTCCTCTTGCTGGCCGTCATTGGCGCGCCGGCAAGCCTGCTGAACGCCCAAACCAATTCCGGTTTCGGGACAACCAACTCTGTAGAAGTTCATGCCGATTCCACCCCGGTTTTGCAAATTGATGCCGGCAAAGTCACCGGCAACGTCAGTTCGGCGCTTTACGGGCTGATGACGGAGGAAATTAATTATTCCTATGAAGGCGGCCTTTACGGCGAACTCATCCGCAATCGGACGTTCAAAGCAAATGCGCAAAGCCCGGTTTTTTGGAATGCCGTCGGCGACGCGGCCATTTCGCTGGACACGAATCAGCCACTCAATTCCGCATTGAACGTGAGTCTGAAACTGAACACGAGCAACGCGTCAAAAACTTCCCCCGTGGGAATTGCCAACGGCGGTTTCTGGGGAATTCCCGTGAGGCCAAACACGACTTACCGCGCATCGTTTTACGCGAAGGCAAAACATTTCAAAGGTCCGTTGACGATTGCGCTGGAAAGTGCCGCCGGAAAAAATGTTTTCGCGACCGCAACCGTCCCGAAAATTTCCGGCAAATGGGAAAAATATGAAATAACACTGGTGACCGGCGATGTTCCCACATCGAAGGAAAACAAATTGGTCATTTCAACGACGAAACCGGGAACGTGGTGGAGCAAGCACGGCACTGTCTGGTTCCAGCAGGTTTCGCTGTTTCCGCCGACTTACCATAATCGTCCGAACGGCACTCGTCCCGACCTGATGCAATTGCTCGCGGACATGCACCCGGCTTTCCTGCGTTTTCCGGGCGGCAATTACGTGGAAGGCAGTACCGTCAGCGAACGTTTTAACTGGAAAGAAACCATTGGCGACATTTCGCAACGTCCGGGACACCGCAGTCCCTGGGGTTATTGGTCTACCGACGGTTTTGGTCTGCTGGAATTTTTAGAGTGGTGCCAGGATTTGCACATGCAACCGGTGCTGGCTGTTTATGCCGGTTACTCGCTGCGCCAGCAACACATTGATCCCGGCCCGAAGCTGGAGCCTTACGTCCAGGACGCGTTGGATGAAATTGAATACATAACCGGCGACGCGACAACAAAATGGGGCGCGCAACGCGCGAAGGACGGACATCCGGCGCCGTTCACTTTGAATTATGTTGAAATCGGAAATGAAGATGAGTTCGACCGCTCCCATAGTTATGACGGACGCTTCGCGCAATTCTTCGACGCCATCAAGGCAAAATATCCGAAGCTGCAAATCATCGCCACGGCCGGCGTCAAAAGCCGCGTGCCGGATTTGATTGATGAACATTATTACCCTGATTCCACGGAGGCAATGGAGGCGCAGTCGCACATGTATGACGACCACCCGCGCATCGGCCCCAAGGTGTTCGTCGGTGAATGGGCCACTCGCGTCGGCTGGCCCACACCTAACATGGCTGGCGCGCTCGGCGACGCCGCTTGGATGACCGGGTTGGAACGCAATTCCGACCTCGTCGTTATGGCCAGCTACGCGCCCCTGCTCGTGAACGTCAGCAAGCTGTCGGGTCCGGACCGCTCCATGCAATGGCGCACGGACTTGATCGGTTATGATGCGCTGTGCAGTTACGGCTCGCCGGCCTACTACGCGCAGGTCATGTTCAGCACGCACCATGGCAACGAAATTCTCGCGACCGGTTCGCAAAACATCCCGACGCGGGACTGGCAACCGCCGACCCGGTGGCACAACGGTGTCGAGCAGCTGCGCCCGCCTGTGCAACAGCTCCGGCAAATTTTCTTCGACGCCACGCGGGACAGCGGGAGCGGAACCATTTACCTGAAAGTGGTCAACGAACTCGGCACGCCGCAGCCGGTGAAAATTGAAATCAGCGGCGTCACAACCGTGGAACCCGAAGGCACGGCAGTCGTGCTGAAGGCCGACAGCCCGAATGACACAAATTCGATTGATAAGCCGACAAACATTGCTCCCGTCACGGAGACAGTGGACGGGCTGGGCACGGATTTCACGCGCGAGTTTCCGCCGTATTCCATCACGATTTTTGAATTGAAGACGAAGTAAACGGTCGAGTCCCCCGCGCTGTGCCGACCGGACGCCGCAACGCGGCGTCCTTACCATTCAAAATTTTTCATCTGGATTCGCTGCCAGCCATTCGGTCAGGCCAGGGAGACGCGTGGACAAAACGCTTTGGGCTTTGGAAATGTTCAGGGACGTGTCCAGCGCGCGCGGCGGGCCGGGAAAATCCCTGGCGGAGCCAGGTTCGATATTGACTTTTAGCTCCGGCCAGCGCTTTGCCAGAAGTTGCCCGATTTGCCAGCGCGACAACCTTTCTGCGCCGGCAACGTGGAACAATCCAGCGTGGTTTTGGGCCAACAGTTCCCAGACTGCGCGCGCCGTTTCGCCGGCGAATATCGGGCAGCGAAATTCGTCCGTGAACAGTTTCATTTTCCGTCCCGTTTTCCACGCGAGCCGCAGTTGTTCATTGAAACCGCGCCTGCCTCCGCGCGAAATGCCGCCATTGATGGAGGTGCGCACAACGAGATGGCGCGGGTTTTTTAAAACCATCCGTTCGGCGGCAGCCTTGGTTTCGCCGTAAATGTGAATCGGATTCACTGCGTCGGTTTCCGCGTAACTTCCCTTGCGCCCGTCGAAAACCAAATCCGAGGAAAAGAAGATGAAGGGAATTCCCGCCGCCAATTCCGCCAACAGTCCGGTGATTTCGACGTTTATCCGTCGCGCGAGGACGGGATTGGCCTGTGCCTCGGCAGTGCCGCTCATGGCGGCGCAATGAATGATTCGTCGCGGACGGTCTTTCTGGAATTCACGGCGGACGGCGTCGAAATCAAGCAGGTCAAGTTGCGCGCGTGTTAACGCGCGCACGCGCCAGCGTGGAGCAAACTTTGGCGCGGTTTGGACGAGGTAGTTCCCGATGAGTCCATTCGCGCCGGTGATCCAAGCGAGTTCCATCCAAGGATTTTATCGCTCGCAAACCCGTTTGCAAACATTCGCGTCTTCAGATACAGTTTAATCATGAAGCGCAATTTTACCGCAGTCGTCAAACAGGATGAAGGCTGGTGGATCGGTTGGGTGCAAGAAATCCCCGGCGTCAATTCGCAAGGCAAAACCCGCGCCGAACTCTTGAAGAATCTCCGCTCGGCATTGAAAGAGGCGTTGGAATTCAACCGCGAAGACGCGCTGGCCGCCGCAAAAACGGACTACGAAGAAGAAGCCATTCTCGTGTGAAACGGCGGGAGCTAATCCGGCACTTGACCGCGCAAGGTTGCGTTCTCATCCGCGAAGGCAGCAATCATTCATGGTGGGGCAATCCCTCGGTCAACCGACGTTCAGCCGTGCCAAGACATACGGAGATTAATAAATTCCTCGCCCACAAAATCTGCCGGGATTTGGGTGTGGCAGAACCCTGAAACGTATGAGTAGCTTAAAAATTCAGGGATTTACACCGGAGGAAAACCCTGAACTTATTAATGTCCTTCGTTATATGCCATTGAGTAGGTTCCTGTCTTTGCTTGAGTTGAAGACCATATGGTTTTCTCGTCTTGGTGCTCTACAAGATAAATATGAGTGCACAAATCCTAAAGGACCGCGTGGTATGCTTTTGTCGGTCTTAAAAAATAATCCTGACCTTAAAGAGGCTAAAACGCCTTTTGGAATATCATATAACGATTTATTGGCCCGAACGGATAACGGTTGGTCAGGGGATGGCTGGCGCAAAGGGGGGCTAGTTAATTGTTGGTTTATCGGGAAGTTGGAATCAGAAAAAATGTGGAAAAATTATGGCGATGATGGAAAGGGGGTGGCTATTCGCTCTTCAATTAAACAATTAGCAAGTTCATTCGAACTTCCTGGAGGCTTTGGGAAAATTAGCCGGGTGGGACGTGTTAATTATGTGGATTTTGGAACTTGCGACCTGGGCGCTCGTGGTGAAGATATGGTTCGCGTCGCTTTCATCAAAGATAAGGAGCTATTCAAAGATGAAAATGAGGTTCGAATCGTAACCCTGAATTCTTTTCATTCCGGCACTTTGTTTCCAGATGGCAATTCGCCTAGTACTTTTGGGGTTGCACCTGAAATCAAAGGCATGCACATAAAATGCAGTCTTCAAGAATTGATTCAGGGCGTTGTTGTTGGCCCAAATACCGATTGGAATTTTCACATGCTGATAAAGCAGATAATTGGTCGGTATGGCTTAACGGTCAATGTTGAACGATCCCAAATACCGCCTTGGTCCTCCATCGTGTAACTCAATGTTTCAATCCACAAACCGCCGCGTCAGATTTCCATAGGCGTCAATCCGCCGGTCACGCAGGAAGGGCCAGTGGGTGCGTGTCGCGTCCACCGTGTCGAGATTCACCGGCACAATCAAAATTTCCTCTTGGCGGGCGCCGGCGCGCGCCAGAATTTCCCCGGACGTGCCCGCCACGAAACTTTGCCCCCAAAATTCGATGCCCCGGCCCGCGAGCTTTTCGTGCCCGACGCGATTGGGCACGGCGACATAACAACCGTTGGCAATGGCGTGGCTGCGCTGGATGGTTTCCCAGGCGTCGTGCTGGCTTTGGCCGTATTTTTTCTTTTCACCCGGATGCCAGCCGATGGCGGTCGGGTAAAACAAAATCTGCGCGCCCTGTAAAGCGGTCAGCCGCGCGGCTTCGGGATACCATTGGTCCCAGCAAATCAGCACGCCGATTTTTCCATACCGTGTCTGCCATGCCCGAAAACCAGTGTCGCCGGGCGTAAAGTAAAATTTTTCATAATACAACGGGTCATCGGGAATGTGCATCTTGCGATAGATGCCCAGCAATGAACCGTCCGTGTCAATGATGGCAGCGGTGTTGTGATAAACACCGGCTGCGCGTTTCTCAAACAGCGAGGCGATGACCACCACCCGGTGTTTTTTGGCGAGTTTGCCGAAGGCCTCGGTGCTAGAACCGGGGATGGCTTCGGCCAGCTTGAAATGCTTGTGATCTTCGGTCTGGCAAAAATACTGTGAGCGGAACAATTCCTGGGTGCAGATGATTTGCGCGCCGCGCCGGGCCGCGCGTTCAGCCAGTGCCAGGTTATTTTTGAAGTTCGCTCCGGGTTCAGCAGAACAGGCGGTTTGAATCAGCCCGATTTTGACGATACTGGCAGAACCCCGCTTCATTCATTTGGCGCGCTGTTTGAGCCGGGCGGTTTCTTCGAGAATGGCGGTCTTGGTGCGCTTTTCCTCGGCGGCGGCGCGCGGATCAGCCTGCCCGAAGAGTTCGCGGATGAATTTGCCCAGCGTCTCGTTCGTGGGACCATAACCGCCGTGGTAGATGTAATACTCGAGGTCGTACATCAATTCGTCGGCAGTCCCATAACGGCGCTTCAAGTCACGGGCCAGACAGTGATGCAGGATGTCATTCAGCTCCTCGTCAATGCGCGAATCGAGCGTGCGGAAATCGGGAATGGGTTGATTGATGATGCGCTGGCGGGATTCCTCGGGATTCGCCCCCTTGAAGATGTTCCGTCCCAGCAACAGATGCGAGAGCACGACACCGGCGGAAAACAAATCGGAACGTTTGTCGGTGACCTGGAAATTAGCCTGTTCGGGGCTCATGTAATCGGCCTTGCCCGCCACCACTTCACCTTCCTGGTCGGTCAAAAAACCGCGCGCCTTGGCGATGCCGAAGTCGGTCAGCTTCACGTCGCCTTCAAATGCAATCATGATGTTTTTGAAGCTCACGTCACGGTGGACGATGCCCAGCGGCTTGCCATCCTTGTCGGTTTTGGCATGCGCATAGGCCAGCCCGCGCGCAACGCGGCTGGTGATGAATACGGCGAATTCCTTGGACAGGGTGCGTTTTTTTTCGACCAGTTGACGGGTGAATTGCTCCAGGTTCACACCGCGAATCAATTCCATGCAGATGAAAAAGGCGCCATTGGCCTCGCCGAGATGATAGGTCTGGACGATGTTCGTATGAATCAAATCCGCCACGAGTTTGGCTTCGCCGACGAAGTTTTCAATGAACATCTTCTGGCTGGCAAAGTTGGGGCGGACGATTTTGATGGCCACCCGCTTGGCAAAATTGCGCGCCCCGTGCTGCTCCGCTTCATAGACCACCCCCATGCCGCCTTCAAAGATTTTGCGGACCACGTCGTAACTGAAATCACTCTGGATGGTAAAGAGTGGCACAAACGGATGTTGGAACAACATTCAATGAAGTCAAGTCCGGGCGCGGCAAAATGCCGTGATTTTTTTATGTTTTTTGCTTGCACGCCGCCGGTGAACGCTTTTAATTCGGCCCAAGTCAAATGACTTTTAAGCGAAAACAGAAAAACTAAAACAACAACCGAAGGACACCGACATATGTCAAAAGCCCTCTCAAAATCCCAACTCGCCGCCGCGCTTGCTGAAAAAGCCGCGCTCTCCAAGAAGCAAGCGGTGGAAATCCTCGATTACATCGCCGAACTCGCCTACAAGCACGCGAAGGACACCTTCACGCTGCCGGGCATCGGCAAGCTGGTGCTGCGCAACCGCGCCGCGCGCATGGGGCGCAACCCCAAAACTGGCGAGACCATCCAGATTCCCGCCAAGCGCGTCGTGAAATTCCGCGTCGCCAAGGCCGCCAAGGACGCGATCCTCGGCGCGAAGTAATCTTCGGATTTCAAGAGGCGCTCTGAATTTTCGGAGCGCCTTTTTTGTTGAGGTGTTGGATTGATGGAGTAATGGATGAACATGCCGCGTTGTTCGCATGAATCCATCAATCCATTTATTCATCAATCCATGAAAATTGCCGTTGTCGGTTGTGGCGCACTGGGCAGTTTCTATGGCGCCATGCTCTGCCGGATGGGACAGGACGTGCATTTCCTGCTCCGCTCCGATTACGAAATGGTGCGGCAGAAGGGTGTGAGCATCCGCAGCATTGATGGTGATTTCCAGGTTCAGCCCAAATGCGCCCGGACGCCGGACGAAATCGGCGCCTGCGATGTGGTGCTGATCGGGCTGAAAACCACCGCCAACGGCCAGTTTCCGAAATTGCTGCCGCCGCTCGTCGGTCCGCACACAGTCGTCGTTACACTCCAAAATGGTCTGGGTAACGAAGAGCAACTGGCCCGCTTGTTCCCGGCGGAACAAATCCTGGGCGGCCTTTGTTTCGTCTGCCTAAACCGGGTCGCACCAGGCGTCATTCACCACACGGCACACGGAAGAATTGTACTCGGCGAATTTAAGCAGCCGCCACAAGAGCGCACCCGCAAACTGGCCACGCTCTTTGGCCGGGCCGGGGTCGCGTGCGACATCACCGACAACCTTGCCCGCACACATTGGGAAAAACTCGTTTGGAACGTTCCTTTCAACGGCCTCGGCGTCGCCGGGATTGTCGGCTACGAGGCTCTGATAAATCGGCAATCGGCAATCAGCAATCAACAATCCTCTGGGCCGTGCCTCACCACCGACATCTTGCTCGGCGATCCGCGTTGGGAAAAGCTTGTCCGCGAACTGATGCTCGAAGTCATCGCCGCCGCCAACGCGCTGGGTTTTGAGGTTCCCCAATCGCTGGCGGAGGAAAACATCAACCGCACGCGAATCATGGGCGCTTACAAGGCGTCCACGCTCATTGATTTCGAGCGTGGCCAGCCGTTGGAATTGGAGAGCATGTTCCTCGAACCGCTGTGCCGGGCGCAAAAGGCCGGTGTGCCCGCCCCGCGCTTGGCCGCGCTCTGCGAAGTGTTGCGGCAACTCGATCCCGCAGGGAAATGACGCAGCGCGTCAAACTCCGGTTTTTGTTTTCCATCTGCGTTAATCTGCGTAATCTGCGGTAGAACAAATATGAAATATTTTATTACAGTCGTCGTTGTGTTTCTCCTTGTTGCTGGCTGTTCAAGAAAGGACGAAAATGATTCCGTTAGTCAGTCAGTCATAACGGCCACAGATTTGGGAAAGGATGCGAATTATTTCTCCAATTTATATGGCCCCGCAAAGTCCCAAAAGAATGTGAGCCAATATGACTTTCCCATTCCTTCAGTTGGTCACCTCATAAGGTTAAATGGGCCTTTCATAGTACAGCAATATGCCAGTGGAAAATTGAGCGTAACTGCCCTTTTTTCACAGACATCACCTCAAGCGATTTGGGTTAAATATAATCTCCCAGACCCGTGGACACAGGATCAAATCAAGGCGGCTCTCGGTGCGTTTGACAAAAATTGGACTGTTATTGACCAAAGTTTGGCAATGACATTTGTTATCCAAAATAGAGCGCCTGTAGTTTATCAAAGTGATTCTAAGATTTTGGCTTACAAAACAATGTTCAACGAATTAATGATTTATTCTCCTGCGCTTTTCCAAGATTTGCGTCAAAAAGTAGCAGATGAAGAACAGCAAAAACGTGCTGTGCCAAAATTTTAATCCGCGTCCATCCGTGGTTAAATTAAGCCCATGAAACCTCGCGTTCGCTTTGCGCCTTCGCCGACCGGCTACCTGCACATCGGCGGCGCGCGCACAGCCTTGTTCAACTGGCTTTATGCCCGCCACACCGGCGGCACATTCATCCTCCGCATCGAGGACACTGACGCCGCGCGCAATTCCCAGGAAGCCGTGGATGTCATCCTCAACGGCCTGCGCTGGCTCGGCCTCGATTGGGACGAAGGCCCGCTCACCGGCGACGCTACCGGCCCCGGCAAAGGCGACCGCAGCCCGTATTTCCAAAGCCAGCGGAGGGAAAATTATCAGCGCCGCGTCGAAGCGCTGCTGTCGCGCGGCCTGGCCTATGAACACGAAGGCGCTGTGAAGTTCAAAATGACCCGCGAGCCGGTTACCATTCATGATCTCGTCGTCGGCGATGTTGTCCGTAAACTGACCGACCGCGAAGAGCAGGACCCGGACTTTGTGATTTTGCGGTCGGACGGCCAGCCGGTGTTTCACCTCACAAACGTCGTGGACGATTTGGAGATGGGCATTACGCACGTCATCCGCGGCGAGGATCATTTGAGCAACACCGCCCGGCACATTGCGCTCTTCCGCGCGTTCGACGTGCATCCGCCGCATTATGCGCACATTCCGCTGATTCTGAACGCCGACGGCACCAAGATGAGCAAGCGTGACACCGGCGCATCGCTCACGAATTATCTTGAGGAAGGGTTTCTACCCGAAGCCGTCGTGAGTTATCTGTGCCTGCTCGGCTGGTCGCCGAAGAACAATCGCGAAAAAATGTCCCTGGCCGAAATCATCGAGGCCTTCGATCTGCCGCAAATTCTCCGGCACAACGCGCGGTTCGACCACGAAAAACTCCTCTGGCTGCAAGGCGAATACGCGCGTGAGTTGAACGACGACCGTTTTTACGAACTGGCCGTTCACGCCTTCGCCAAGGCAAAAATTGACACAAACAAATTTCCATTGAGCTACGTCAAAGCCGCGCTCGACACCTGCAAAGGCAAGTTCAAGCTTTTCAGCGAACTGCCCGGCTACGCCGGATTTTATTTCACCGACCAGATGGAATACGACGCCGAAGCCGCAAAGAGGGATTTTGTGCCCGAAAACAAACCGCGCCTGCAAAAGCTCCGCGATGCTTTTACAGCCTTGCCCGCGTTCAACGCCACCGCGCTCGAAGCCGCGCTCAAGGAAACCGCCAAGGCGCTGGGCGTGAAAGCCGGTGTTTTGGTACATCCGTGTCGCCTCGCCTGTACCGGCAAACCTGCCGGCCCGAGCTTGTATCATCTGCTCGAAGTCTTGGGCAAAGAAAAATCACTGGCGCGAATTGAGAAAGCGCTTCACCACATCGCATGAATGAAAAAACAAAACGAGTGGCTTTAACAGCATGTGAATTAGATACCGAGGCCGGAGACGAATTAGCTGAAGAACTGGAGGAATTTTTAGGTGGAACATCCACAACAAAAGAAATTTTAGAACTGAAACAGTTTTTGGAATCTCTGTCTGCCCGCGCAAATTTCCCAGCGATACAATTCCTTTTGGAAGAGATTGCTAAAGCATCAGGCGAGGGGAAATTCTCAATTCGCGGGCGCTTGGATTTATCGAAGGCCATCGAAAGGGTGTTGAAATATTCAAAAGATTCGGAACCGTGGTCACATCAGAAACCAACATCAAGGCAAATGGAGCGAATCGAATGGTGGACACAAAGAACTGGTGAGCCGTTTCCAACATTAAAGAACAAGCAAGAAGCGCACGATGCGATTGAATGGTTAAAGGCTGAAAACCAAAATCTCGAAGGAATATGGCACAAAGAAAGAGACCGCCGACGTCATGCGGAAGCAGTGTTGTTAAATTCAACATTTTGGAAGGACGAATTGGATGAAGTCTATAATTTCGACTCTTTCTGCGAGCCAGACAGTCCAATATCAGACCCGGTGGTTTATGGCATCTTCAAAAACATTGGCTGGCAGCGGGAGAATTCAATTGTTGTTCTGTGCTTCTGCTTTCTTTTCATTCGAGCGCAATTTTGAATCAGGCAACCAGCGAGCCTGCCATCGCGAAGAGACAATGTGCCGCTTCTATAAAGGGGGAACGTTAAGCCAGTTCAATAAATGCAGAAATTCCAGGTCCCCGCGCATGTCTAAGTTGTTGCTTGAGTCACCTTTCGCCCTCCCGAAAGCGCCAGAGGACTGGCGCACTCCAGGACGCTTCGCGCGGTCCGTGAGTCACTGGCAAACGCTTGTCGTCTTGGACTGCGGCGGCCCTCCGCCGCTTTCCTTTCGGAGTGCCGGACACCATTGCCATTTTTTAACGTCAAATCGTTGGTCAGTTGACGAATGAACGCGAGGTTCTCTCGGGGATGGCGGCTTTCTCCCGAAAACCGCTACGGAAGCATCGGGGCGCGAACAATTCACCCACAACCCAATACCAATCGCTCGAAGCTTCGAGCGTTATCGCGATTCAATCTTACCCCGGCACGCCGCCGGCGATGTATTGCTGCATCTGATCAATCGCCGCGTCCTGGGCCGAAATCGTCCAGTTCACCAGGTCGCCGATGGACACAAGCCCGATGACTTTCCCGTCTTCCAGGACGGGCAGATGCCGCACGCGATTTTCCGTCATCAGCTTCATGCATTCCTCGATGGTATGGTCCGGCGTGGCGGAAATCACCTGGCTCGAAAGGATTTCCCGCACTTTGGTGGCCTTGGAGGTTTTGCCCTGCAAGGCGATTTTGCGCGTGTAATCGCGCTCGGTGAACAGGCCCATCAGCTTGTCGCCCGACATCACGAGCAAAGAGCCGATGTTTCTGTCCGCCATGAGTTTGATGGCCTCGAAGACCGTCGCCTCCGGCGCGATAGACCATAACGCCGTGCCTTTGTGATGCAACAGCGCGCTGATTGGAACGCTCGATTTCATAAGTTAATTGGATTACTCCTATATCCACCGCTTCTGCAAATATTTCAAGTGGTATTTTTCGACCGGAACGAAACCATGACGCCCAACACCACGCAGGCCCAGCCGAACCAGTCGCCGTGGCGGTTGTAAAACGTCGGTGTGCGTTGCGCACCGATCATTGACATCGGAACGTCAACGGTCATGGCGCCCGCGCCATAAACGCTCCCGGTTTTATCCCGAAAAATTTTTCGCACGCGCCCGTGGGCGTCAATCCAGCACGTAAGGCCGTTGTTCGAGCAACGGATAAGCGGCAAATTGTTTTCCACGGCGCGGAAGACGGCAGTGGCCATGTGCTGCCATTGCGCCGCGCTGTCGCCGAACCAGCCATCGTTGGTCAGGTTCACCAGAAAGTCCACATCGCCCTTCGCCGCGGCGCGCGCGACCGCGGGAAACGTGTCCTCAAAACATATCAGCGGCGCGGCGTTGACGTGCAGATCGTCCAACCGAAACGTCACCGGTTTGTCGCCGGGCGTGAAGCTGCCGGTGATGGGGGTGAGATATTTGATGAACGGCAGCGATTGCGCGAGCGGAATGTACTCGCCGAACATGACGAGCTTGCGCTTGTGATACACGTCCGCCAACCGACCGTCCGGGGTGACGAGAAAGGCGCTGTTGAAATAATTGGTCGCATCCGGGAGGAATTGGACGTCTTCACTGTTGAAAATAATCCAGACGTGGTTTGATTGCGCGAGCCGGCTGATGGCGCGGGCGGTGTCTTCGTCCAATTCCGGCACGGCGGATTCGGGCCAAATCAACAATTCAGTCTGAGACACACCCCGCGAAGAGAGGGCGTTCGAAGAACGGGAGAGGGGCGCATTGTTTGGTGCTTCAGCCAAATTTGAAGAGTTGAGGACTTGTATCATCTGCCCTCCTGAAGCCCGTCGTCCGGCCTCTTGATTGATATTTTCGGCCAGCGCCGTTTCCGTCAATTGCCGCAACTGTTGAAATCGTTCCCCGTCCTGGGTTGGATTCCAAATCAATGTTTGCGGAATGCTGGGCTGAACCAGCGTAACGCGCAGTGTCGTTCCCGCTGGATTCCCCTGCCCCGCCCGCACATAGCCGAAAATGAACAAGCCCACGACGGCGGTCAGCGGCAAAATCATTTCAGCCTGCCAGACAAATCGCCGGGTCGGGTCGCCGAAGACGGCTCGCGCGGTGGAAAACAATGAGAGAGAAAACCATACCACCAGAAACGAGACGCCGTACACGCCAGTCACCGATGCAATTTGAATCAGCGGAACCATTCGGTATTGCGAGACGCCGAGGAAGTCCCAGGGAAAACCACCCAGCACCCGGGCGCGCACCATTTCCAACGCCACCCAGACGGCCGCGCCCGCGAGCGCCCAGCGCGTCCGGCGCGCCCAGCCGCCCTCGCCGATGCTGCCGGCCATCAGCCAGACCCAGACCGCCAGGAACAGCGCAAGAACGGCGGCCAACGAAATCCAGCCCAGAATTGGGAACCACGACACTGGAATCAGCAACAGCCAGTAAAGCGACGAAAGAAAATATGCCAGCCCGGCGACGTAACCGATGCGAAAGGCGTCACCGCGCCCCTTGCCTTGGGCGATGGCGAGCAACAAGCCCGGTACAATCCAGGCAAAGCCCGCGATGCCAATTTTGGGAAATGCCGACGTCAATAAAAGTCCCGCACCCATCGCGGCCAGATAACCGCTACGCAGGAAAAACTCGTTGAGAAACCGTTTCAAGGTGCCGAGCGGCGAGTAGTCCATGGTGAACGCCGGGCCAGGTTGGGCGCATTCGGCAGCGCGTTTTACCAACTCGGGTCCGGCATTGACGACAATCGCCATGCGTGCGCCGCGCCAGACCGTAAGGTCGGTGGATGAATTGCCGGCATAATCAAAGCCGCGTTCGCCAAACTTTTCGATTAGCGCCTTGAGTTTGTTTTTGCCCCGGAGATTTGTCCGGCCGTCGCTGGCCATTACTTCATCAAAAAGACCGACGTAACTGGCAACCGGCAGGGCCATGTCGCGGTCGGAGGCAGTGACCAGCACCAGCTTCCGGCCCGCGCTTTTCTGCTCGCGCAAATAGGCGAGGAACGATTCCTTGTAAGGCAAAGTGGCCGGATCAACCGCGACGCGCCGGGCGAGTTGCTGTTTCAGGAAAGCCCGGCCGCGCATCCACCAGTACAGGACCGGAAAAATTTGAAACGGATTCCGGCGGAGGAGTTGCGCCAGCGATTCCCAGAGCAAATCCGTTTTGATGAGCGTGCCATCCAAATCCACGCAGAGCGGGACCTGTTTTTCGCGTGGGGCGTCAGGCGGTGGCGGCATTGTCAGTCAGAATCAAATGGCGGAGCGAGACTACCGGCGAGCCACGAGACGTAAAAGCAAAATTTCCAATACGGCTCACCGACCGGATGGTGACGCCAGTCATTGATTTATTTTGAACTGCTTGCGTGCTCCCTTAAAAGTCATATAATCAGCGCTGATGAAATTGGCTTTGGCAGTCTTGGTGTATCTATTGATTGGCGTCGTTTTGGGCGCGGGCATTTTGCTCACGGTTGCCGGCAAGCCGTGGTTCCTGATTGCCGCCGTCATCGCCTATGTGGTCGCATTCGGCAAAATCGGCTGCATGACGCAGTGAATCCCCAGAGGAAGGAGTTTGCCAGTTTGCCAATTTGTAAGGCGGGTTTCCCTTTTGGTATCTCTAATTCTCATTGCGTCGGCATAGGGAATTTCTGCTGCATCGCCGTTTGGATCTGCGACCAACCCGCGCACGAGGAGGTTTTCGTTCCCGCCGCCACACCTGTCGCGTAAGCAGTCGAAACGGAGGTGCCTTGAACGAGGTAAGGCTGGCCATTTAAATACACCACACTCGCGCCGGGCAATGCCATGTCCACGAAACTCCCATAATTGGCATAGGATGCGATCTGTCCCTTTTGTTGCAAGGCGGTCACGGCATTCACTCCCGGGATGGCCGCCGGATACGTCGGTGTGTTGACGGGCGTGTTGCCCGCCGCGGCAAAAATGAGAACACCATCGGCCATTGCCTGCTGGATTACGCTGTCCAAAACCGTGCTGTCGCCGGAACTGCCCAAACTCAAGTTCAAAACGTTTGCGCCCTTGTTCACCGCCGCTTGAATCCCCAAAGCCACATACCAGGTCGTCGTTGTGTCACTCGTGCCGTAAACGTCCACCGGCAAAATCCGCGCCGAGGAGCTTCCGCCGGAGGCCTGCGCGACCGCGCGCAAAATCGTTTCTGCCATGCTCGTCCCGTGCGTGGGAACGGCTGTAGTCGCACTGGAATCCGCCTCGGGTGAAAACAGGCCGGATGAATTCACGGCCACCGGCGTGCCCAGTGATTGAGCCGCCGTCGCACCGCCCGTGCTTGAATGGTTCACGACGGAAATAGGTGTCATTAAAAATTGTTCGAGCGACGGACCAAGCGATTGCACCGGCGTGTCAGTATCAATCAAGCCGATAATGACATTGCAGGGATCGTTTTGCGACGGCGGATCGGGCGTCAGCGAAACCGGCGCCGGAAGCGCGGACGAGGCGACCAAGGATTGCGCCGACGGCTCCGGATCAAAATAATAATTGTAATCCACCGCCGCCACGTCGGGATTGTTTTGCAATTCGGCCAGCGCGGCGTCCGTAGCAGCAGCATTGGCGAATTCCAGCAGATAAATGCCGAGTTTGTCCATGCGGCCAATGATCTTCGCGCCGTACATTTTGGCAAAGGCATCGGGGTCCACGCCCGGCTTAAGCTTCACGAGCAACTCATTAGGCACGTGTTTGGCCTTGCCGGCCCCGGGCACGCGCACCAGTTGGGTGGCGTTTCCCATTTTAGTGGTAAACACGTAAAGGTGCGGCGCGGCATTGGTCTGCGGCACGAGGGCATAATTGAGATCGCCGAATAACCTCTGCAACGCCTGCCCGGACGGCAGATTGGTGAACTTCGCGGAGGTGGTATGCGTGGTGCCTGGCTCGATATAAACCCGCCAGCCGGTCCGGGCGGTGATTTGTTCCAAAAGTTGAGACAGGTTCAGCGAGTGGACGTCCACATCCACACGATCAGTGGCCTTGTGCCAGACAATTGAGTTTGTCTCCGCCGCGAAAGCATTCAAACCGAACGCGGCGAGCAGCAGGCAAAATCCAAAATGGCGCATAATTCAAATGCCGCTTTAAAAGTACATCTGGTTAAAGCATTTGCACACTTATTTTTGCATCACAGCTTTCACCCACGCCTGGTTGTCGAGATACCATTGGATGGTTTCCCGGATGCCCTGTTCAAATTTGTGCGCGGGCGTCCAGCCAAGTTCGCGCTGAATCTTTGAGGCGTCAATGGCGTAACGCCGGTCATGGCCGGGACGATCCTTGACGAAGGAAATGAGCTGGCGCGAATTGCCGCCGAGCCTGGGCGCCAGTTCGTCAATGATGTCGCAAATTAATTCCACAATGCGAAGGTTAGCCCATTCGTTGTGGCCACCAATGTTGTAGGTTTCGCCGAGTTTTCCGCGCGTCAGCACGACCCAGAGTGCCTGGGCATGATCGCGCACGTAAAGCCAGTCGCGTACATTCATGCCGTCGCCATAGACCGGGACCGGCTGGCGCGCGAGGATGCTTTGAATGACAACTGGAATCAGCTTTTCGGGAAATTGGTACGGGCCGTAATTGTTCGAGCAATTGGTGATAACCGTCGGCAATCCGTAGGTGTGATGATACGCGCGCACCAGCATGTCGCTGGCGGCTTTGCTGGCCGAGTAAGGCGAGTTTGGCGCATAAGGCGTCGTCTCCGTAAAAAATCCCGTCGGGCCGAGCGAGCCATAGACTTCATCGGTGGAAACATGGTGAAATCGGGTCTGGGGTCTGGGGTTTTGGGTCTGGGATTTTAGCCAGCATGCGCGGCAGGCTTCGAGCAGATTAAAGGTGCCGACGACGTTGGTGTGGATGAAATCGCCCGGGCCGGTGATGGAACGGTCCACGTGCGATTCTGCTGCCAGATGCATGACGCGCGTGATGCCGTGTTTTTCAACGACACTCAACACCGCAGCTTTATCGCGCAAATCCACCTTTTCAAAAACATATTTGGGATGACGGGAGACCTTTTCAAGGTTTTGAAGATGCCCGGCGTAGGTCAGGCAATCCAGATTCACCAGCCGTGTGATTTCCGGCCGGTCAATGACGTGGTGGATTACGTTTGATCCGATAAACCCCGCGCCGCCTGTAATCAATAAGTTCATTTTGCCTGGCCACAGATTGACACAGATGAAACACGGATAAAAAAGAAATAAGCGGTTGAATTGAATCTTTAAAAATCCGCGTGCATCTGTGGCTTAATTTTCAGGTTTCCAGTTTTTGAGCGAATCTTCGATGGCTTCAATGACCGGCCGGACTTTGACGCCGGCGGCCAGCAGTTTGGACACGTCGAGCACGCAATTCGAGCGCGGCGTTTTGGCCGCCTTCCGATAAAACTCCGCATCGTTCTGCCAAAACTCAAAACGTTTTGCCGGCTTCAAATATTTTTCCACCATGCTTACCACCTGCCGCGTCGTGACGAAGCCCGGATTGGTCACGTTGTAGATGCCGAAGGGCGCGCGGCGTTCCCACAAGTCCAGGCACGCCCATGCAAAATCACCGCGGTGCGAAATCGAGTTCACGTTGTCATACACCTTGGCGTAACGCTGCACTTTGCTGAGATAATTGCGCGCGTTGTCGAATTCATCGAACGGAATCCGCAACCGCCAGATGTAACTTTGTCCGACGCCAACAATGGCTTCCTCTCCCAGCGCCTTGCTGCCGCTGTAAAAACTGCACGGTGGATTGCGGAAAGTAAAATTCGGTTTATCGGTTTCGGTAAAGCCATGAATGGCTTCCGGCGATTCCTCGACCAGAGATCGAAGCTCCGGCCGGGTCAAATCCTTTTCCACGCGCGTTTGTCCGTTCAGCGTCACCTTGGCGCCGGAAAAAATGCAGCCTGAAGAAACGTGTCCCCACGGAATAGCGGATGCCGCACAGGCCTGGGCAATGGTTTGCGGCAACAACACGTTCCCCGCCAGCGTATCAGCCCGGGCAATTTCACAGGCGTCCACGTTCGGTTTGCCGGTGTAACCGGCGACATTGATCAAGAATTCCGGTTTGGTTTTCTTGAGGCATTCCAGCAACGTCTCGAACCGGGGATAATCCACTTCCTTGCGCGAAAGCGGCTGGAATGGCCATTGGCGGCGTTGCAGTTCGCGCACGAACGCCTCGCCGATGTAACCGGATGCGCCAAGAAGTAGAATCATGGCATTGATGATTGATGATTGATGATTGATGATTGGCCAGCCAGTTGAAGGCGCATTGGTCTGTGATGCGGCATCAAAATCGTAAATCGTAAATCGTAAATCATAAATTTTTTTGCGGTCGTTTTGCCTCCTGAACGACTTCGCTCAGGTAAGCCCGGTATTCGCAATTCGGCATCCGGCCCGTGAGCTCCTCGAGTTGAGCCAGTTTGAGAAAGCCAACGCGAAACGCGGCCTCCTCCGGACAGCCGATTTTGATGCCGGCGCGCTTTTCAATGGCCTGCACATAGGCCGAGGCGTCGTACAAACTGCTGCTGGTGCCGGCGTCCAGCCACGCAAAGCCGCGGCTGAGCCGGTGGACGTGCAACTGCCCGCGCCGCAAATACGCGACGTTCAAGTCGGAGATTTCCAACTCGCCGCGCGCCGAAGGTTTCAGGGACTTGGCGACGGCCACGACGTTGTTGTCGTACAGGTAGAGTCCGGGCACGGCATAGTCGCTTTTCGGTTGCTTCGGTTTTTCCTCAATGGAAATCGCCCGGCCTTCGGCGTCAAATTCGACAACGCCATATCGTTCCGGGTCATTGACGTGATACCCGAAAATCATTGCGCCGCTTTTAAATTCGGCAATTTTGCGATGAAACACGTCACTGCCGTAAAAGATATTATCGCCCAAGATCAGCGCGACGTTGTCCTGGCCGATAAACGATTCGGCAATCAGAAAGGCTTGGGCAATCCCCTGCGGTTGCGGCTGCTCGCGGTATTCGATGGAAATGCCAAACCGGCCACCATCGCCGAGCAATTGCTTGAAGCGCGGCAAATCCTGCGGCGTGGAAATCAGGCACAACTCGCGTATGCCACCCTCGAGGAGCGTCGTCAGCGGATAATACACCATCGGCTTGTCATAAACCGGCTGAAGCTGCTTGCTCGCGACCAGCGTCAACGGATACAAGCGCGACCCGGCGCCGCCAGCCAGAATGATGCCTTTCATGTCATTTACGATTTACGATTGACGATTTGCAACGGTGCGCACGCCAAAGATCGGCTAAAGCATAGAAATTATCGTGCCAAAAGGAAAGTCGAAGTTCGCTTAATCCAAAACCGAAACTCCCATTGAAGTGGCGGCAAGTTGGTAAAGCCATATCATGAGCGGAAAAGCCGCCGCCGAACTGATGTTTCCAATCAACGACACCAACAAGCTCTTGGAAATGGACGGTACAGGCAGTACCGATTTGGCGGAAGAAAGAAAGCGGCAAATCAGGTAAATCAAAGCACCCTCGACCAACACAATCAATCCTTCCCCCATCGCCACGCCCAGCGCCGGATGCAATCCCCACGAAAGCCAAAGCACCCACAGGAAAAGCGGATACGTGAGCAAATGCATTCCCACCAGCCACAGGATGAACAAGCCGGGTCTGCGCCAGCGCTGAAGCAGCAGTCGAATGCAAATTGCCTCCAACAAAACGGCGAGGACGATGGGAACAACCATTCCAAACCGTGGAGGCCCCTCCCCGACAACAATCGGGTCGGCCTTCAAGGAAACCGCTGAAAGCAACATCACGGCCAGAAATCCGATGCGGCGAACACCACTGTCTCGCACGATGCCGTTCATTGCCGGCCAGCCTAAACATTTTCCCGGCAACGGCAAAGCAAAACTTCTTAAAAAGGCTCGCCAACAATCGTAAAAAGGAGCAAATGTTGCCGCTGTCATAACAGGAGAACGGTTTATGAAATATTCCCTGGCAAACCGGCTTTGGAAAATCGCGGCGGTTCTCGCCGTCGTTGGCGTCATCATCGCTGTGTTTCTAATGCACATGGACAACGCTGCGCAAAAAGCCGTGAAAGAGACCAGACAGGCCTTGCGCCAACAAGGATTCAAGACTGACCTCGCTGACTTTGATTTTTCGACTTCGCCTGAATTGCGCGCCCGCGAAGCCATCCTCAACGCCACCGTCCCGACCAACAATCTCTCAGTGCCGTTTCAGGATCGTCCAAATCTTATGGAAGCCGTCGGAACCAACTCGGCGGTCGCAGTCTGGGAATTGCCCAGACTGAAAAAACAATATCCATCTTGGCCGGGCAACAACGACAAACTGACTTGGGAGGAATTTCGAAAAGCCATCAATTCCAACTCGACGCCACTTGACGCCGCGTGCGCCGCGATTTTATCCGGGCCAATCGCTTTCAATCTGAACGCCCGCGAGGGAACCGCCATGCGTCTGCCGCATCTGGCCATGCTGAAAAATCTGACGCAGGCACTCGGCAACCGGATGGTGCTGGACCTCCACGATGGCAATCTCGACGCCGCATGGACTAATTTGCTTGCCGCCACCCGGATGGTCACCGCCTGGCAAACCGAGCCGGTTGAGATTTCACAGCTCGTTCGGATCAGCGACGCCACATTGGTGTATAATGACACTTGGCAAGCGCTTCAAATCAACGGCTGGTCGGACGAACAACTTGTCCGCCTTCAACAAGAATGGGAATCGGTAAATTTCTTCACTAATTTGCCAGCGACGGCCACCTTCAAGCGCGCTAGCGACGTGACGGCCTGCGAACAACAAGGGCGCGAAATCCTGAAATTCGGCCCGTCGTTCAAGGAGTTCTGCACAACCGCATTGCAGTCTCCACGGGAACTGTGGTCCGAGCTTCAATACCGCTGGAGCCAAGGCAAATATCTTCGGCGCGGCATCTACGAGGATGAAACCAACTTGCTGCTCTTTTATCGCGACCGCGAATTGGAATTGCGCAAAGCGGTGCAGGTTCAGACTTGGGCCCAAATGCGCCAGCTTCCCGGCGTGACCAACAGGATTTTCTTCCAATCAAAAAACCGCTCGCGCTTTCAAGCCATGATGAATCTGCACGAAATTCAAATGGCTTTCCAGAAGCACGGCACTACTTTACTGGGTCGCGCCGCCGAGGCCGAAGCCCGGCGCAGAATCCTTATCACCGCCATCGCGCTCGAACGGTATCGCGGGAAATTCGGCTCGTATCCGCATACCCTGGCAAAACTCGCGCCGGAATTTCTGAAATCCGCGCCGGTGGATTTCATGGACGGCCAGCCGTTGCGTTACCAGCTCACTGACGACGACCATTTCCTCCTTTATTCCACCGGCTTGGATTGTGTGGATCACGGCGGAACATTGCCGGCGCACGAATTTGAAACTCGATTTCCGGGAGGTGCCACTCGTTTTGAAGCACCTCCGCCAGCCGACATCGTCTGGCCGCTGCCGGCATCGGCGGCAGACGTAAGGGTTTTGCGCCAAAGAGAAGAACGCGCCGGGGAATTACGGAACATGAGCGCGTTGGACCGCGAGTCGGAAGAGGATTGGCAGCAATCGCCGCTGCGCAAGGCCCGAGTTGAAAAAATTCTGGCGATGAACTGGACGTCAGATACGAATATGGAAATATTTGCCGGACGCCGCGTTGTGGATACGATCAGCAACGAAAAGATTTCGGCGACCAACCAGCCGTCGCTTACCAAATTGCTCACACTGAAGCAAATCATTACCAGCGGCGGGCCGGAGAACCTCACGTTCGATTTGCCGGTCAACTACGACACCATCACTAATTTGGGCGCCTTGGTTTTGCTGGTGGACGCCGATCCGGGAGAAGCGATGGGCAACAGCGGCGGCCGGATTCAGGATTGCAACCGCGCCAGCAACGGCGATTGCAGGCTGGTCTGGCACACGATTTTTGATCCGCCGGGCAAGCACGCCGTTCAAGTGCAATTGGTTCTGTCCAGCCGGCGCGGTGGCGAATATCTGCTCAAAGGCCCCGCTATTTCCGTCGTGACGACCAACCTTTGCCAATTCAGTCTGAACTCGGCGACTTATGATGTCGAACGCGGTGCCATCTTTCACGCGCGTCTGCCGGAAACAAATGGCCTTTACACCATCGAATGTCTCACCACCAACGGCGAACATCTCAAAACCCTTTCCGGCAGCACGAGCAATGGTGAGTTCAACGTCGTTTGGACCCTGGTGGACGACCACGGCCATCGGCTCACCGGCGAGACGTTTAATTCCATGGTGCACATCACACTGCCGGATTCCGGTCGCTCGCAAACTTTACGAGGGCCGTAAACGAAAAACGGCACGAAAACGAATTTCGTGCCGCGGCAATTTTATTGTCAAAAAATTCTAGCCCGCCACCGCGCCCTCGGCAGCGGTCGGCTGGTTGAAGACCAGCTTTTCCTTCCCCACCGTGACGAGAATCGGATCGCCTTCATGCAGGCTGCCTTTGAGAATTTCCTCGGCGAGCGGGTCTTCCAGAAAACGCTCCACGGACCGGCGCATCGGGCGCGCCCCGTATTGCGGGTCATAGCCTTTCTCGACCAGAAAGTCCTTCGCATTTCCGTCCAGTTCGAGTTTGAGGTTCTTGTGGCGCAGCCGCTCCAGAACTTTGTTGATTTCCAAATCGAGGATTTGGATGAGGTCAGGCTTGGTAAGCGAGCGGAAGACGATCACGTCGTCCAGCCGGTTCAGAAACTCCGGGCGGAATGTTTTTCGCGCCTCGTCCAAAATCCGCTCCCGCATCTTTTCATAGTTGTTCTCCTCGGTATTGGGGGAAAAACCGAGCGTGCCCTGGCGTTTGATGATGTCCGAGCCGACGTTGGAGGTCATCAAAATGATGGTGTTGCGGAAATTCACGATGCGCCCGACGTTGTCGGTCAATTTCCCTTCTTCCAGAATTTGCAACAGCATGTTCCACACGTCCGGGTGCGCCTTTTCCACTTCGTCAAAGAGCACAACGGAATACGGATTGCGCCGCACCTTTTCGGTGAGCTGGCCGCCTTCCTCGTAACCAACATAACCGGGCGGCGAGCCAATGAGCCGCGAAACGTTGAACTTCTCCATGTATTCGCTCATGTCCAGATGAATGAGCGATTTCGCGTCGCCAAACATCTGCTCGGCCAGCGTCTTGGCCAAAAGCGTCTTGCCCACGCCCGTCGGCCCCAGCAAGGCAAACGTGCCGATGGGCCGGCGCGGGTCCTTCAAATCCGCGCGTGACCGGCGCAATGCCTTGCAAATAGCAGAAACGGCTTCGCGCTGGCCGATGACAATCTTCTCCATCTCGACCTCGACCGTCAGGAGCCGCTGCATCTCGCCCTGCTCCATCCGCTGAAGCGGAATGCCGGTCCATTTCGAGACGACGTGCAAAATATCTTCCTCATCCACGACCACGTGTTTTTCCTCGCGCGCGGCGCGCCAGTCGCGCAACTGGGTTTCCAATTTTTCCTTGGCCTGTTTTTCCTTGTCGCGCATGGCGGCGGCGCCTTCGAAATCCTGGTTCTTGATGGCGCGTTCCTTCTTCGACTTGATGTCTTCAATATCCGCTTCCATCGCCTTGATTTCCGGCGGCCGCGTCATCGTGCCGATGCGCGCGCGCGAACCGGCTTCGTCCATCACGTCAATCGCCTTGTCCGGCAAGAATCGGTCGGTGATGTAACGGTCGGACAGCTTCACGGAAGCCTCCACTGCCTTGTCCGTGAACTCGGCCTTGTGGTGCTCCTCGTACTTGCGCCGAAGCCCTTTCAAAATCTGGATCGCCTCGTCCACCGAAGGCGCCTCCACTTTCACGGCCTGAAAACGGCGTTCGAGCGCGGCGTCTTTCTCGATGTACTTGCGATACTCGTTGAGCGTGGTCGCGCCGACGCATTGCATCTCGCCACGGCTCAACGCCGGCTTGATGATATTTGAAGCGTCCATCGTGCCTTCCGCCGAACCGGCGCCGACGATGGTGTGCAGCTCGTCAATGAACAAAATGATGTTTTTGGCGCGGCGGATTTCATCCATCACCGCTTTGATGCGCTCTTCAAACTGGCCGCGATATTTCGTGCCGGCCACCATGAGCGCCAGGTCGAGCGTGACCACGCGCTTTTCCCGCAACAAGTCAGGCACATTGCCTTTGGCAATCTCCTGCGCGAGACCTTCGACGATGGCCGTCTTGCCCACACCGGCTTCACCCAGCAGCACCGGATTGTTTTTCGTGCGGCGGCAAAGAATTTGAATGACGCGTTCAATTTCATTTTTGCGGCCAATCACCGGGTCCATGTCGCCCTTGCGCGCGATGTCCGTGAGGTCACGGCCGAACGCCTTGAGGGCAGGCGTTTTGATTTCACCCTTTGCCTTCTCGTGGCCTTTTTCGGCGGTTTCGGGAATGGACGATTCTTCGCCGGTGAAATTGGGATCCAATTCCCTCAAAATTTCCTGCCGCGTCTGTTCAATATCCACGTCGAGGCTTCGCAGAATGCGCGCGGCCACGCCGTCGCCTTCGCGCAGCAAGCCCAGCAAAATGTGCTCCGTGCCGATGTAAGTGTGGTTGAGATTTCTAGCCTCACGTTTGGCGAGATCCAAAACTTTCTTTACACGCGGCGTGTAGGGGATGTTGCCGATCATCTTCTGATCGGGGCCGGTGCCGACCTGTTTCTCGACCTCCATGCGGACGGTTTCCAGGTCGAGTCCCATTTTTTGCAGGACATTCACCGCCACGCCCTGACCCAATTTGATCAGCCCGAGCAACAAATGCTCCGTGCCAAGGAAGTTATGGTTAAACCGGTCAGCTTCCTTCCGCGCCAGCGCGAGCACTTGCTGTGCCCGCGGTGTAAAATTGCTCATCGCCTCATCACTCATACTCCCCTTATTGTGCTATGAATTGGCGGATTTGTCCAATCCTGACCCGCCCTTTTTTACATTGGGGCGACTCACCTGCTTCAGCCTTTCACGGACCATGTCTGCCCGGAGCAAGTCGCGTTCCTCGGCTGAGAGTTTGTCGGAAAATTGTTTCTGCAAATGCGCCGGCTGCGTCACAATAAACAGCTCGTCCACTGTTGAACGCTCTTCCGCTGGAAACAACCCTAAATCCACGCCCAAACGCATCAATGAGAGCAAATTCATGGTTTCTTTCGATGAAATGCTATGCGCGTTGGCCAGAATCCCGTAGGCGCGGCCAATATGATTGAAAACGACCTTGGGCTTCTTTTCCAGCAGGGTTTGTCGCGCATTTTCCTCGTGCTCAATGATTTGCGATAAAACCTTGTCCAAACGCTCAACAATGGTCGCCTCGGTTTCCCCGAGCGTCATTTGGTTGGAAACCTGGAAAACATTGCCCAACGCCTCGGTTCCCTCGCCGTAAAGCCCACGCACGGCCAGACCGAGCTTGTTGACGGATTGAATGATGGGATTGATTTGTTCGGCCAGGACCAGCCCGGGCAGGTGCAACATCGCGCTGACTCGCACGGCCGTGCCGAGATTCGTCGGGCAGGCGGTGAGATAACCAAGGTCGTTGTTGAAGGCGTAATCGAGCTTTTTCTCCAACTCGGAATCCAGATGATCAATCGCGCTCCACGCCTGCCGCAATTGCAGGCCCGGACGCAGTGCCTGCATCCGTAAATGGTCCTCCTCGTTGATCATCACACAAAAACTTTCCTCCCGGTTGAAAACCAGGCCGCTGCCGGAACCTTTGGCGGCGTGTTCGCGGCTGATGAGATGGCGCTCCACGAGAATTTGCCGGTCGAGCGTGGTGAGATTGTCCATCATCTCGGAAAAGGAATCCTTCATTTCCGGCAGGCTTTCAACCGCCGGCCGAATCGTCTCCAGAATCTTCAATCGTTCCGGCTTTTTCGCCCAACCAGGAAACGCCGCGTCCTTAATGTTGCGCGCCAGCCGGACGCGGCTGGACATGACAATGCGGTCGTGCGGGCCGTGGCGGCGCGCCGTCTCAGCGGGCGAAATGAGGAACTCATCTAGTTTCATTTTCTTTACACCTGACTAACCGTGTGGCGGCGCTCTGTGAGCGCCGCACTCTCTTTTCAAGGATTTATGCGGCGGTCACAGACAGCCGCTACCATCCAAAATCAAACCTCACGTTACACTCAAGCCCGTTCCGCGCGGCGTCACCTGTTTGATTTCATCGCGCAAATGGGCGGCCTCCTCGAAGTTTTCCTGTTCGATGGCCTTGGCCAGTTTCTTTTGCAACAATTTGAGGCGGTCGGTCTGCTCGCGGTTTGCGCGGAGCGCCTCCGGCACCTTGCCCTCGTGCCGGGTGCCTTTGTGCATCGTCTTGAGCAACCCTTCCAAACCGTCGGCAAATGTTTTGTAACACTCCGGACAGCCGAGCCGGCCCGACTTTTTGAAATCAGCCTGCGAAAAACCGCAGCGCGGGCATTTCGTCTCAACACCGCCGGCGGATTGCTCGATTTCCTGCGACGCGCCGAGGCCGAGCATCAAATCCGCGAGGGCGAAACCGGAGGGGTCGTTCACCCCCTTGGCCTTGGCGCATTCCTCGCACAAATCGAGCTTCTGCATCTTGTCACCCACGATCTGGGTCAGATGCACTGTCGCCGGCTTTTCTTTGCAGATGGAGCACAACATGATTACGTCAAATGGTTGAATTTTTAAACCGTCAAACCTTCGCCTTAACCATTACACAATTATACGCTGAATTTCTGCTCACGTCACTTGTAGATCGGCTCGCCGGAGTTTTTCGTCAAAGCGCGGTATTCCTCTTCCAGCTTGCGCGTTACCGGTCCCGGTTTGCCCGTGCCAATGACGCGCCCGTCTATCTTCACCACCGGCACAATTTCAGCGCCCGTGCCGGTCAAAAAACATTCGTCCGCGTTGAATAAATCGTAGCGCGTCAGGTTTGGTTCAGACACCCCAAAACCTTCCTCCTCGGCCAGTTCCATGACCACCTGCCGCGTGATGCCGTAAAGCGCGCCGGCAGACAGCGGCGGTGTGAGCAACGCGCCGTTCTTGACGATGAACAAATTGTCGCCCGTGCATTCGGCCACAAAGCCCTCCGCGTTCAACATCACCGCCTCCTCGCAACCGGCGTGGTTCGCCTCGATTTTGGCGAGAATGTTGTTCAGGTAATTCAGCGATTTGATGGCCGGATTCAAGGCGCTGTGCAGACTGCGCGTCGTCGGCACCGTGACGATTTCCATGCCCTTTTGATAAAACGCCGGCGGGTAAAGCTGGATTTTGTCCGCGATGATGATGACAGACGGATTTTTGCAGCGGTTCGGATTCAAGCCCAGCGTGCCCACGCCGCGCGTCACCAGGAGCCGGATGTAGCCGTCGCGGATTTTATTTTTCCGGCAGGTCTCGACCACCGCGCGCATGAGGTGCGCAGGCGACATCGGGATTTGGAGCAAAATCGCCTTGGCCGAGCAAAACAGCCGGTCAATGTGCTCGCGCAGTTTAAACACCCGGCCATTATAGGCACGGATGCCTTCAAAAATCCCATCGCCGTAAAGCAGGCCATGGTCGAAGACCGAAATCTTCGCCGCGCGCTCATCGTAATATTTGCCGTCAATAAAGACTTTCATTAATTCGTCGCAGTTTACCGGAGAAACCAGGCCGGGCAAAGTGAATTTGCGTGACAGCCGGGCAACGGCCATTATATTAGCCACTTTGACGACCCTATGGTCTAGCGGTTAGGACACCACCCTTTCACGGTGGTAGCCCGGGTTCGATTCCCGGTAGGGTCGCCAACATTCCTTCCCAGCCTCTTTTACTAATAAGATATACAGTGGGAACGGCCTTACAACTATTTGACAAAATGACAGTTATAGCGTAGCTTGCGCGGTCGAAAGTTGTATTTGTTGTACCTGTTGTAAAGATGTTGAAAAAGTTGTGCGCCCTGAGAAGGGCTTTTATTGGTTTGGTGGTGGTGATTCTCCCCGCTGTAAATTCAGATGCGAGTTCTGTCATATACCAATTTGAACCCATTTCTATCAGCTCTTCTTTCGGCGACTCGTCTCCCCCGATTGAAGCAACGTTCCAGGACATTCGTCCGAACTCGGTCCTTTTAACCATTACGTCCTCGGATTTGGCCAATGGGATGTTCTTGAGTGATTTGTATTTTAATTTTGACCCGGCGGACAACGTAAACCGGGTGCACTTCAAACGTCTGGACGGGCCGCGCGGCTTGGCGTTCCCAAGGATTTCAACCGGCGCAAATGCTTTCAAGGCGGATGGCGGCTACTATGATATTCACTTCGACTTCGATAAACCCGGCAAGGGACAATTTTCCGGGGATAATTCCATAACCTATCTGATCGTGGGTACCGGCCTTGATGCTTCTGATTTTGCTTTTGTGGATTCAACTGGGAGATGTACGGACACATACGGAACATATTATGCCCTGGCTCAAATTCAGGGAATCTGCGGCAATGGTGAATGGTTGGCTGCCACTACCATCCTTCAACCAGTTCCCGAACCCGCCTCTCTCGGTTTCATGGCTCTCGCTGCCATTGGATTGTGGTGGGGCACCCGTTGGCAGGTGAAGCGGATAAGGCAGACAACTGAACCGGCAAAGGCTGTCTCAATCGGCCGTCTCGTCCGTCGCCTTTCTAAAACGGCCAGTTCACGCCGACGGTAAAATAGACCTGTCCTCCCAAATTCAGCCGTCCTTCCCGGCCACCGCCACCGATAGTGGCGTCGCTCATCGGCATGAATTGCACGCCGGCATAAATATCGCCATTGTCCGTCACGTGGCACAGCACCGTCGCGTTCACGTAGCCGCCGTAAATAAAATCCGTTCCTTCGATTTTTCCTGAATTGTGAACGGAGGGGCTACCGGAAATAGTGATGGTTTCATCATATTTGTAATCGCCCGACACCAGACCCACTGCCGGACCGGCGCCCAAAGACAGGCTAACGTGTTCGCCTAAATCCCAATAGAATGTCGGCCCCAATCTTAGCGCGTAAAACATCACGTCCAGTGTTTCTTTGCCGGTTATAGGTTCGTCTGCAAATGTCTGGTTGGTTGCAGCCAAATATGTATTCGAAATCCGAAAGGCGCCGTAACCGAGTTGATCAGGTTCGCCATTGTAAGGTGCATTTGGAGGCGGCTGGCCATAAGGATTGCTGGCATCAAACGTATAGGTTGTTTGATTGACATCAGCAACCCCGGAAAATTTATGGCTGATGCTGATTGGCAACAAGCCGAAGCCTAATTCCCAGCCCACACGGGCGTGCTTCCAGTACCAAAGGTTGCCACCATAGGCCATGTCGAATCCGGGAAATGCTCCCGTTTCTTTCCCGCTGTTGGCGGTTGAATATGACGTCACGGCGTGCATTTTTATGGTTTGCGAAGATGAATCATATTGGCCGTTGTTATCGTCACCCCAGTCTGAGGTCCTTGTGGATCCGCTGTCCTTCAGCACGTAACCGTCGTCATAAATTCCAGACCGACGATTCACATTGAATGGCCCGTTCATTCTAAAATTTGCGCTGATGTTAATGCCGACCATCGCGCCAATGCGGAAATGCCGCGTCCAGTCATCCGTGTCGCGGGGAATCCAGATGAAAGCGCTGGAATCGGGATTCCCCTCGAAGGTTTCCGGTTGAGCTGAAACAATAGAAGTGAAATCCGCAAAGCCCACCAACAGACAGCACGCGAGCCAAACATGGCGCATGATCGGCTTAAAGTGTAGCGGCCGACGTGAGCCGGCTCTGACTCCCTTGACAAATGGATGGAGCGGACTCACGTCCGCTACTGCGGAACTGGATGGCCGTAGCGGTGACATCAAGGATTTTGGTACACGCGATAAAAACGCGCGGTGTTGGTCGGCAAGCTCACCGTTGCTGGCGGTCCATAGTCAACCCATTGCGTTCGATCTGCCGGGGCTACAAAGGCTGGCGGCGCAATCATAGCGTTTGAAAAGGAAACATTGTCGCTATAGACCACCGTGTAGGTTTTTCCAAAAGTGGTTGGCCACTCAATCATCACATTTCCGTTGGAAAGCTTGAGGATGCGGTAAATGTTAATGTTTGTGCTTGTCGCGGTGACTGACGGGGGCGAGAGGTCGGGCTTGGAAATCGGGAAGGCATTTAACTGCGAATTGGTTAGGGGGAATGAGCTTATCGTTGGAACAGCGAATTGCAAAAGCAAACTCACACTTTGGTTTGTGTTCAACGTTGAAGCATAAACCACGAATGGATTTCCGTTGTTTGTACCAAAAGCGTTATACAAGCGATTGGTCAAACCGGTTATGACAATGCGGGCGGAATCCACAGAAATCGCCCCGCTATTCGTCAAAAGAATGGTTTGCTCAATCAGGCTATTCGCCCAATTTGTCACTTGCGACGAAATGATCATGGCTTCAACTGATCCAGGAGGATAATTGGTGACGGTAATGTTGGTGTTGGCAAAATTGTTGGCGGTGTTTGTGTCCGGCGTTCCTGAACCAACAGACGCGGAAAACGGCAAGACACCGGCATTGGTCGGCTCAACGGTGAACAGCAGATTCATGTAGCCGCTGTTTGTCAGCGTGCCCAAGCTTAAAATCAAATTGCTGCCCGCCGGAGTGTAAGCCAGATTCGGGAAAATGCCTTTCAACAACACACCTGTCGGAATGG
>Ga0335085_10001337_pt1 | contig 53888 bp, 60 predicted proteins | sample Lox_Sample_45_FD_206712 | JGI IMG/M metagenome (GOLD analysis project Ga0335085, IMG submission 206712) | Soil microbial communities from Loxahatchee National Wildlife Refuge, Florida, United States - Lox_Sample_4.5 | ecosystem: Environmental > Terrestrial > Soil > Wetlands | place: USA... | reverse complement strand
CGAACAGGTTCTCGTCGATCCCTTCCAGCTGCTTCAGCACCCCGGTCATCTCCCAGATCGTGTAGAGCTCGACCGAGGTCTTGAGGTTCACCTCCCAGGCCGTCGCCGTGGTGTTCAGCGTCGGCATGGGGATCGCCTTGCGCAGCAGCTTCAGCGGCGCGTCCACCTTGGAGATGTTCGGCCCCCAGTCGGCGAAATGGTCCTTGTTGATCATGTCCGGCGCGAGCTGGTTGCCGGTGGAGATGAGCTTGAGCATCACCCGGCTGAAGGGGCGCAGCACGTTCTTGGCCGACTCCATCTGGTGCTTGATCGCGGTCTCGCGCATCAGCATCACCAGCCCCCCCGGCGAGTTGCCGAAGGGGCAGCGCGCGGCGCAGGTGTAGCACTGGGCGCAGGCCCAGATCTTTTCCTGCATCGCGTCGTAGATGCCCTCGAGGTTCTCGGTCCAGAGCAGCTGCACGATCTCGCGCGGCGAAAAATCGTAGTAGTGCGCCGCCGGGCAGGTGGCGGTGCAGATGCCGCAATTGAGGCAGCCGTTCAGCTCGTGGTCGTAGCGCAGGTCCGCCTGGATGTCGGCGAAGATCGCCTCCAGCTTCGCGCGCGGCAGCGGCGCCTTGTCGCCGACCGGGTCGCCGATGACCGTCTGCACGCGGGTGGCTTCGGCCTGCGACATGTCAGTACGTCATCACCTTGCAGTCGCCCTCCATCACCTCCTCGATCAGGTGCGCGCCGCCGACGATGCCCGAGCACTCGGGGATCAGGTCCTCGGCCTTCATGTCGAACAGGTCGAGGTTCGGCGAGCAGCAATAGAACTTGACGCCCGCCTCGTGCGCGTCCTTGATGAAGTCGTACACGGACTTGGGGGAACCCTCCTTGACATGCAGCTTCTCGGCGACGCCCTTCTTCATCAGGCGGCCGGAGGTCGCGGTGCAGATCACCTCGACTTCGTAGTCCATCGCCGCGGCGACCGACGCCTGGAAGATCGGCGCGCCGAGCTCCTCGCCGTGCCGCGGGTCGGTGTTGGCCATCACGATCACCAGCTTCTTCGCCACGGGTCCCCTCCTCTGCGGCCGGCGCAAAAAGAGATATTAGCAATTTCTAAACTGCGATTGCGCGTGCAGCCCGATAAAAAATCGTACGCGCGCGAGTGAGCCGGCTTATTGCGCTCGGTCAATCCATCCAGCGCGCGCACTGCACGAGGCCGGTCATGACCGGCACCAGCGCGTCCTCGATGCTGCGTTGCATCACGCGCAGCTGCGCTAGCGCAGGCTCGACCGAGGGCGGAGCCTCCTCGAACTCCATGATCAGGTCCTCGACCATCGCCACCTTCATCCCCGGATGACCCGAGAAGCCGAAGGCAGCTCGCCCGTATTGCCACAACGCCGGGCGTCCGCCCGCGTCCCGCGCGAGCACCTGCGCGCCCGGCGGCGGCAGCGGACGGTCGCGCATGTAGACGACGAGCGGGAACGTCGCCGGAAGGTAGCCGTGCAACGCGTCGTCCAGCGCTCGAGTCGCGGCGCCCACCGTGAACTCGAGCGGCGCGGGCTCTACCCCGCCCCCCGCCGCGAGCGAGAGAATTTGCGCGCCGAGCCCGATGCCGACCACGGGCTTGTCCGCGGCGAGCACGGCTTTCGCGAGCGCGACCTCCGCGGCGAGCGTCGGCACATCGCGCGCGCCCGCGCTGCCCCAGGGGCCGCCGCCCAGCAGGACGAGCCCCTGGTCGATCGCTTCGGGCCTGGGCAGCGGCACCTTGCCGGTGAACGGCCGGACGTAGTGGAAGCGGATGTTGCGGCCCTCGAGGTGGTCCTCGATCAGGCCGAGGTACTCGGCCGAGGTGTGCTGCAGGACGTGGACCGCCACTAGCGGCGGACCGGCTTCAGCTGTTTGCGGATCGTGCGCAGGTCGTGGCCGTTCGGCTGGAACGGGTAGCTCGCGATGTTCGACGGCGGCGAGTCGCCGTAGGGCCGGTCGCAGGCCGAGACGTCGTCGCGGAACTTGCCCGGGCAGCCGGAGGTCCGGAAGGCAACGCCTTCGCCGATCACGGTTTGCAATTCAGATTCTGCAATGCCGTAATCGAGCACCCGCCCCGACCCGTCAAACTTCATGTCTTCAACCCTGGCCTCCCGGTAATCGATCAGATACCGGGCCAGCTGCACGCGCCGCCATTGGTCGCGTGGCGTCGCGGGCAGGTGGTCCATCAGCGAGCCCTTCTCCGGGAAGAAGCAGAACATGTGGCTGTGGCCGCCGAGGTCGACGAGCTTCTGCACCAGCGCCAGCACGTCGCGCTCGGTCTCGCCCATGCCGACGATGATGTGGGCACCGAATTTCTGCGACCCGAAGATGTCGCGCGCCGCCATCAGGATCTCCCAGTACTTCGCCCAGCTGTGCGGCGACTGCACGCCCCTGCCGCGCGTGCGGTCGAATATTTCGGGGGTCGCCGCGTCCAGCGCCACGGTGAAGATGTCGGCGCCGAGGTCCTTCAGCCGCTTCACGTCCTCGCGCGTCATCGTGGTCGGGTTGGACAGGATCGAGACCGGGATCGCAGCCGGGTCGATGCGGTCGGTCCAAGCCTTGAGCACCGTGCGCGTGTCCGCATCCGAATTCGGGTGCGTGATCATCGAGATGCACATGCGGTGGAACGGGCTCGCCGCGGGATCTTTCGCCACGATGCCGATCGTCGTTTCCAGCGGCACCGCGGGCCAGTCGACGCGGATGAAGTTGCGGTCGGCGTAGTCGCGCTCGGCCTCGCGGTGGCGCGCCAGGCCGCAATAGGCGCAGTTGGCGCGGCAGCCCTCCGGATAGGTGAGCAGCAGGTTGAGGCACCTGGTGCAGGAGGTGCGGTGCATGCGCCCTTCCATGACGCCGAGCGTGATCGCGGCTGCGGTCGACATCTGCACGTACTCCGGCGAGCGCATGTTCGGCGTCAGGATGTTGTAGTTCGGCCGGTACACGCCGTGCGGCGGCACGTCGTTCGCCTTGACGCGGCCGCCGTTGCGCAGCGCGATCGGGATCACGCCCGGCGCGCGCGGCGCCATCTCCGCGGGTTGCTCGTAGCAGCTCATCGCCAGTACTCCGGGTACGCGATCCAGGCGCGGCGCAGCGCGGCCTTGTCCGGAACGGATTCGAGCAGCTCGCGCCGGCGCCGCAGCGCGCGCGCCAGCGCAGCGCCGAACACGTCCTGCAGCTCTTCCTCGAACGCGTCCGGCGCAGTATGCGCGGCCGCTTCGCCCGCGAGCCGCCCGGAATGAACCGCGGCGGCGATGCCGGCGCCTGTGACTGGGTTGGCGAGGCCCGCCGCGTCGCCCGCGAGCAGCGCCAACGTTTCCCCGAGCCGGCCCCAGGGCTTGAGCATGCCGCCGACCGGAATCGCGCCGCCCGTCCTCGCGTGCACCTCCCTCCCCAGCCTGCCCTCCCGGATCCCCTGGCGGTGAAGGCGGTCGACGATCGCCTTCAACCGGCCCTTGTGGGCGGGGCTTACTCCGGCGCCGAGGTTGGCGACGGCACCCTTCGGGAACAGCCAGCCGTAGCCGCCCGGGATCGCCGCGGAAAGGAAGATATCGGTCGCCGCATGGGGCGCCCCGAGCGCCACGGTGACCTGGCGCGTCTCTACCAGCTCCGTGTTGACGCTGTCGATCGCGGCGCCGACCTTGGAGCGAGGCCCGTCGGCGCCGATCAGCACGCGCGCCTGCAGCGTCGTCCCGTCGGTCAGTTCCACGCCGCCATCGCGCCGCACCTTCCGGACGCCCTTCGAAAAGACGCAGCGCACCCCGAGGCCTTCGGCCCGCTTCACCAGCGCGGCATCGAACGCGGCACGGTCGAGCATCCGCCCGGGAAACGCCGGCTCCAGATCCGCCGGATCGTCCTCGACGAAGGTAGCCATGGCGTCGATACGCTGGCGCACCGTGGCGCCCTCGACGTCCAGCATCGCGGGCACGAGCTCCGCGCATTGCACCGGGCGCCCCGCCTCGCGCTTGCGATCGAGCGCGACGACGTTGCAGCCGCGCCGCGCGGCCTCCGCCGCCGCGCTCGCGCCGGCCGGCCCGAGCCCGAGCACGAGAACGTCGATCCGTCCGGCGGCGCTCACGCGACCAGCGTCTCGCTGCGGTGAATCTTGATGGTGCGGCCGGTCTTCATCGAGCAGCAGGCGTGCTCCTGGTAGACGGGCCGTCCGATCGCCCGCGCGACGCCGACCGCGCCGTCTGCCGGGAACGCGACGCCGTCCAGGCCCGCCATGACGGCGTAGGCGTCGGTCACGCGCCGGTGCATGCCCGGCGGCCGCGCGCAGCCGAGCAGCACCTCGCGGTCCGGGATGCGCCGCCTCGCCTCGAGGAAGATGCGGCCGACGTCGGCGGCGTCCGGCGTAGCGAAGGTGCCGGGCCTGGCGTAGAACGGCATGATCACCACCAGCACCAGGGAATGCACGCGATGCCGGCCGACGATGTCGAGCGCCGCCGGCTCGCCGAGGATCCGGCCGTAGTGCAGGCCGATGACGACGTGCGGCACCACCTGCATCGAGGTCGCGCACAGCGCCGCCAGCGTCGCCTCGAAGTCCGCGACCGGGCGCTCGAGGTGGTAGACCTCGCGGATCGTTTCCTCCGCGCCGATCACGTCCATCATCGCCGTGTCGACCCCGGCATCCGCCATGGCGCGCGCGCGCGGCGCGTCGAGCAGCGCGGAGTGGATGGCGATCCTGAGGCCCGGATGGTCGCGCTTCAGGCGCTCGATCACGGGGTAATAGCGCTCGTAGCGGATCTCGTTGCGGCGCGTCGAGCCGCCGGAAAGCAGAAACCCCTGCAGGTTCTCCGCGGCGATCATGCGGCGCACCTTGGCTTCCAGCATCCCGGGGCTGGTCGCCGGGATCATCGGCTCGAGGATCTTCGCCTGGCAGTGGTCGCACATCAGCGCGCAGCCGCCGGCCGTGACCGAGAACGCGGGGAAGCTGTTCTTGCCGCAGCCTTCCAGCTCGCAGCTGGAATACGCCTTGAAGCTGGGCGTCGAGAAACGGATCTCCCGTTCCGCCGTGCCCGGCGCGCGCTCGAATTCCGCCACCAGCGCGGCGTCGAGCGCCGCATCCTCGAGCGGCTCGAGCGCCGCGACCTTCCGCAGCCAGTCCATCGCGGCCGCGGCCCGCTACTTGCGCTTCATGAAGAAGGTGAATTCCTTGCCGGCTTCGCTGTGCGACAGCAGCTCGTTGCCTGTCTGCTTGGAGAATGCCTGGAAGTCCTTCACCGAGCCGGGGTCGGTGGCGACAATGCGCAGCACCTGCCCGGATTGCATGTCGTTCAGCGCCTTCTTGGCGCGCAGGATGGGGAGCGGGCAGTTCAGCCCGCGGGCGTCGAGGTCTTTGTCGAAGTTCATGGCGAAACCCTAGTCGTTTTGCGTTGAAGTGTCTGCGTTTCAGCCGAAGCGCGCGAGCAGCTCGGCCACCCGCCCGGCATGCTCGCTGCGTTCCGGCGCCGCGCCGGGGAGCTCACTGCGGATCATGCACGCCACCATCTCGTAGAAGGCCCGGTCGAGCGCCTTGCGGGCGGCGGCCAGCTGCTGCGCGATGCTCTCGCAGGGGCGATCCTCGCCGATCATGCGCCGCACCGCGCGCACCTGGCCTTCGATGCGCGCAAGGCGCGCGTCCATCGCCTTCTTGTGTTGGGGATCGTGCATGCGGGGAGCGCTCATGCCGCCAATATACGGCACGGGGTATCCGGTCCTCAACGTTGCCAGGGTATTGCGCCGCACCATAAGCCGGCCTCACGGGGCTATCAGCGGAACGAAGTGGCGCATACTCTGCTCCAGTATTAGCGTCATCCACCCAGAGGAACCGCCATGTCCGACGCAAGCGATCTCGACCGGTTGATCAACGAGCGCCTCGAGGCGCTGCTGCCGCAGAAGCTCGCAGCGCTGCGCGAGAAGCAGACGCCCTCGCTCACCATCATCGCCACCAAAGGCACCCTCGACTGGGCGTACCCGCCCTTCATCCTGGCCTCGACCGCCGCCGCGCTCGGCTGGAACGTGGCGGTGTTCTTCACCTTCTACGGGCTGAACCTGCTGAAGAAGGACATCTCCGACCTGAAGGTGAGCCCGCTCGGCAACCCCGGCATGCCGATGAAGATGCCCTTCGGCCCGGAGTGGTTCAAGGGGATCAACTGGAACATTCCGAACGTGGTCCAGTCGGTGGTGCCCGGGTTCGAGACCATGGCCACGACGCTGATGAAGCAGACCATCCACAACAAGGGGGTCGCCAGCGTGGCCGAGCTGCGCCAAGCCTGCGTCGAGGGCGACGTCAAGCTGATCGGCTGCCAGATGACGGTGGACCTGTTCGGTTTCACGCACGACGACTTCATTCCGGAGGTCAAGGAATACGTCGGCGCCGCGACCTTCCTGCCGATGGCGCGCGATGCCGACGTAAGCCTGTTCATCTAGAGCATAAAAGGGGAGATCGCAATGAAGAAGGTGATTGGGGCGGCGCTCGCCGCGGCTGTACTCGCGCCCGCGACGGCGCTTGCCACGCTGGGCTACTTCTCGGACGGCTATGGCCTCAAGGCGGAGGGCATGGGGGGAGTGGCGATCGCGCTGCCGCAGGACGCGATGAGCGGCATCACCAACCCGGCCAACCTCGGCTTCGTCGGCAACCGGCTGGACGTCCAGCTCGAATGGTTCCGGCCGGTGCGCAATGCCGACGTCAACGGCGCCAACGCCTTCACCGGGACCTGGGATGCCAACGGGCGCAAGGACTTCCTCATCCCCGGGGCAGCGTTCAACCGCATGATCCGCCCCGATCTCGCCGTCGGGCTGCTGCTCTACGGCAACGGCGGCATGAACACCACCTTCAGCTCGAACCCGTTCCGTCTCGGCGGCGCCGGAAGCAATCCGGGTGGCGTGGACTACATGCAGCTGTTCGTCGCGCCGACGGTCGCGTGGAAGCCCAACGACCGCAACTCGATCGGCCTCTCGATCAACTTCGCCTACCATCAGTTCAGCGCGCAGGGCCTGGAGGCGTTCGGCGCATTCGGGTTCTCGTCGAACCCGGCCAACCTGACCAACCGGGGCCGGGACCACTCGACCGGGCTCGGGTTCCGCGTCGGCTGGACCGGCAAGGTGTCGGACCGCGTGACGCTGGGCGCGATGTACCAGCCGAAGACCAACATGGGCAAGCTCGGCGACTACAGCGGCCTGTTCCGCAACCAGGGCGACCTCGATATCCCCGCGACCTACGGCGTCGGCATCGCCGTCGCGGCGACGCCGAAGCTGACGATCGCGGCCGACGTGCAGCGGATCGACTACGCCAAGGTCGCCTCGATCGGCACCTCCTCGGCTTGCCTGTTCGCCGGCACCTGCCAGCTGGGCGCGGCCAACGGCCCGGGCTTCGGCTGGAACAACATGACCGCATACAAGATCGGCGCCAGCTACGCCTATTCCAGGACGCTGACGCTGCGCGCCGGCTTTGCGACCGGCAAGCAGCCGATCCCGGCGAGCGAAACGCTGCTCAACATCATCTTTCCGGCCGTGGTGCAGAACCACATCACGCTCGGCGCGACGTGGGCGCTCGACTCGATGGAGATCACGGCGGGCTACATGCACGCGTTCAAGCAGACGGTGAACGGCTCGGGCTCGATTCCCGCCCTGCTGTTCGGCCCCGGCGAGGCGAACCTGCGCATGTACCAGGACTCGCTGGGAGTAGCATTCGGCTGGAAGATGTAACCCACTCTTGGAGGAGATGATGCTCAAGCTCGGATCGTCCGTTCGGACGCTGGCGGCGGCGTTGCTGGCAGGCCTTTTCATACTGGCGCCCGGCGTCTCGCAGGCCCAGTCGCAGCATTACAAGGTGGTGCTGCAGGTGAGCGACGCCGACCCGGCGAAGTGGAACCTGGCTCTGAACAACGCGAAGAACATCCAGCACGATCTCGGCAAGGACAACGTGCAGATCGAGATCGTCGCCTACGGCCCGGGCCTGGGCATGCTGAAGGGAGACTCCAAGGTGGCGCCGCGCCTTGCCGAGGCGCTCGATCACAGCATCGGACTGCTTGCCTGCGAGAACACCATGCGCAACACCAAGACCACCAAGGCCGACATGTACAACGGCATCGGCTACGTCGACGCCGGGGTCGTCCACATCATGAAGCGCGAGCGCGAGGGCTGGGCCTACGTGCGGCCGTAGCCCGCGGGCGCCCCGCTAGGTCGGGAGCTGCTCGGCGACCAGCTCGAGCAGGCTCTCGATCCTGTGGTCCCACTTGTAGTGCGCCTGGCCGTCGTCGAAGGTCAGGCGGCAGTTCGAGCAGCTCGTCGCCAGGCGCTGCGCGCCGGTCGCCTCGACCTGCTTCATCTTGATCTCGAACGCCCGGTAGCGGTGCTCGTCCGCGCGGTGCAGCGTCACTACGCCGCCGCCCCCGCCGCAGCACCAGTTGGCGTTCCCCGCCGCGGGCATCTCGCGCAGCTCGGCGCCCAGCGCGGCGAGCACCTCGCGCGGCGCCTGGGTCGCGCCGCCGCGGCGCGACACCTGGCAGGGATCGTGAAAGGTGATCGACCCGGCGAGCGGCTTCAGCTTCAGGCGGCCGCCGCGCACGGCGTCGGCGAGGAACTCGGTGACGTGCAGCACGCGGAACGGCAGCGGCTTGCCGTACATGTTGGCGCCCTGCCAGCGCATCGCGCCGTAGGCGTGGCCGCACTCGGGCAGCAGCAGCGTCCGCGCGCCGCACGCGAGCGCGGCATTGATCACGCGCAGGCTCATGTCGCGCTGCCAATCGGCGTTCCCCGAGAACAGGCCGAAGTTCGTCGCCTCATAGCCCTCTGACCGCAGCGTCCACGAGACGCCGAGGTGCTTGAGGATGCGCGCAGTCGCGACGATCGATTTCGGGTACTTCATGATCTCGATCGAGGACAGGGTGACCAGCACTTCGGCCCGGGGCAGATCGAGCGGGATCTCGACCGCGTGCTCGTCGCAGAGCCACTCGATGCGCTCCTTGAGCACCTTCGGCGTCGCGCCGAGCGGGCTGCCCTCGCGCTCGGCGCGCTCGGCGACCGCGTGCAGCTCGTGCGGCACCAGGCCGGCGGCGAACATGCCGTGGCGCGCCTGCGCCACCAGGCCGGCGATGTCGATGCCCATCGGGCAGGCGAGGGTGCAGCGCCCGCACATCGAGCAACTGTCGTAGAGCAGCTCCTGCCACTCGCGCAGCTCGCGCGCCGCCGGCTCCGGCGCCAGGTTCAATTTCCGGTAGAGCCAGCGAAACGGCCCGGCCTCGCGGCGGTACGCCTGCCGGAACGGCTCGAGCTTCCAGATCGGCGTGTGCGCCGGATCGCCGCTCGCCAGGTAGAAGTGGCACGCCTCGGCGCAATGCCCGCACCGGATGCACGACTCCATGTACGTCGCCGCGGTGCGGGACATGTCGCGCACGAACGCCCGGACCGCGGCCGCCGAGCGCTCCGCGTCGCTCGCGTCGCCTTGCTGGTCGTAGCGCACCGCCGGCTTCCTGATCGTGAAGCGCGGCGTGTCGAAGTCGAGCGGGTCGAGATCCGGGCCGCTCATATCGCCGCGCCCTTGCGCGTGAAATCGGCGCCGGTGCGCCAGCGCGACACGAACACGAGCGCGGCGTGCGCGAGCTTGCCGAAAGGCAGCCAGACGAGGAGCAGCTCGAGGCTGAGAAGGTGGATCGCGAGCAGCCCAGGCGAAACTGGCGTCGCCGCCTGCGGCGCCGGCTGATAGGGCCGGTCGATGAGCGCCATCCCGGTCAGCAGCGGCAGCATCACCACGGCCCAGCTGAAGTAATCGTCGAATCCGGACAGCAGCCGCAGCACCCGGTCGCTCAGGCGGTCGATCAGGGCGATGACCAGCCCGACGATGGCGACGCCGCTCGCCACGTACATCACAGGGTCCGGAAGCGCCGGCCAGCCGATCCCCGTGTAGCGCTCGATGAACCGGATATGGGGGGCGAACCCGAAGGCCACCAGCGCGAGGCCGGCGTGGTAGAGGTAGGCGTTCGCCATCGCCACGCCCCTGACCTTGACGCCGCGCGGCGGCAGCATCTTCGCGAAGATCGTGCGCATCGCGCCGGCGACGAGGTCGCTGCGGCGCGGCTCGGAATAGTCCGCGCGCGCCGGGCGCCCGAGCACGACGTAGAGCCGCCAGGCCAGTCCCAGCACGCAGACCGCCGCCGAGGCGGCAAGCGCGGGACCGCGTGCGAACTCAAGCAATTCCACTGGCGGGCGTCTGGCGGGACATGGACGCTACAGATTGAACCGCTCCGGATGCGGTTCCTTGAGGCAGGTCAAGGCAGGCGCAATCCGCATATGCCCCGTCTATGGCGGCATAGTCCTTTTTTTGCGGTTCGCCGCGCGTCCGCCCGTAGAATCTGCACGCGGGAGGAAATCCTTCGATGTTCGCCACCAATCCGTTCGCCACGCTGGGCGGCGCCTTGCCGCCTGTCGTGATGCAATATTACGTCGCCCTGATGGTGCTGGCGGTGATCGCCGGGACGCTGTTCGACGTCGTGCACAAGGGCAGCGCCAGGTATTTCTTCGCCAACTGGCGCAACTCGAGGAGCAAGGGCGCGCGCCGGCCCGGCGGCGCCGAGCTGGCGTCGATCGCGGTGCAGACCGCCGTGGTCGACGTTCTCGCCTCCGGCGAGTTCTGCAACCCGCGCCGCCGGATCGCGCACCTCCTGGGCATGTACGGCTTCGTGCTCTACGCGCTGTCGACCGCGGTGATGGTGTTCGATGCCTCGGCGGGCGCGATATGGCCGCGGCTCTGGTGGATCGGCGGGCTGATGGTATGCGCCGGCGGCTACTGGTTCTGGTTCTTCATCCGGGTCGACGTCGCAGCCGAGGGCAGCTCGCCGTGGCGCGTGATGCGCGCGGATCTTTTCATCCTTTCGCTGCTCGCGAGCGCGACGCTCGGCCTCGTCTGGGCCGCGGCCGGCGCCGGCACGGGCGTGCTGTTCTACCTCTACATCCTCGCCACGACGGTGCTGTTCGTCGGCGTGCCGTGGTCGAAGTTCGCGCACATGTTCTTCAAGCCCGCGGCGGCCTTCGAGAAGAGGGTTTCCGAGGCCAACGGGAGCGCCGAGAACCTGCCGACGCAGACGCGCGACGACCCCGAGCAGCAGAAGCGGCACTCGATGGAGCTGCTGCGCAATGCGCCCATGGACATGGGGCTCGGCATCAAGCGCGAAGCGCCGCGCCACTACTAGAAGCCAAGGATTGGAGCCATGCCTACCTTCGTCTACATGACGAGGTGCGACGGATGCGGCCACTGCGTCGACATCTGTCCCTCGGACATCATGCACATCGACGAGACGTATCGTCGCGCCTACAACATCGAGCCCAGCATGTGCTGGGAGTGCTACTCCTGCGTCAAGGCCTGCCCGCAGCACGCGATCGACGTGCGCGGATATGCCGACTTCGCCCCGCTGGGCCACAGCGTCCGCGTGCACCGCGACGAAGAGAAGGGCACGATCGCCTGGAGGATCAAGTTCCGCAACGGCACGGAAAAGAACTTCCTGTCGCCCATCACCACCAAGCCCTGGGGCACGGCGATCCCGAAGCTGGCGGAGGTTCCCGGACCGAGCAAGGAGATGCGCGACAGCCAGCTCCTGTACAACGAGCCGAAATGGATCCGCATGGATGACGGCGGCCTGCACACGCTCGAGGCCGCGGGGCTCAAGCTGAAGAAAGGCGTGTACTACTGATGGCTCACAAGACGATCATCGAGGACAGCATCGACATCCTGGTCGTCGGTGCGGGTCTGGGCGGCACCGGCGCCGCCTGGGAGGCGAGATTCTGGGGCCAGGACAAGAAGATCGTGATCGCCGAGAAGGCCAACATCGACCGCTCCGGCGCGGTCGCGCAGGGCCTGTACGCGATCAACTGCTACATGGGCACCCGCTGGGGCGAGAACAAGCCCGAGGACCATGTCCGCTATGCGCGCATCGACCTGATGGGGCTGGTGCGCGAGGACCTGCTGTTCGACATGGCCCGCCACGTCGACTCCACGGTGCACCAGTTCGAGGACTGGGGCCTGCCCATCATGAAGGATCCGAAGACCGGGCGCTACCTGCGCGAGGGCCGCTGGCAGATCATGATCCACGGCGAGTCCTACAAGCCCATCGTGGCCGAGGCCGCCAAGAAATCGGCGGACAAGGTCTTCAACCGCATCTGCGTCACCCACCTGCTGATGGACGACGGCAAGGAGAACCGGGTGGCCGGCGCGGTCGGCTTCAACGTGCGCACGGGCAACTACCACGTCTTCAAGGCCAAGACCGTGATCTGCGGCGCGGGCGGCGCCTCCAACATCTTCAAGCCGCGCTCGGTGGGCGAAGGATCCGGCCGTACCTGGTATGCGCCCTGGTCGTCCGCGTCCGCCTACGGGCTCATGATCAACGCCGGCGCCAAGATGACGCAGATGGAGAACCGCATCGTGCTGGCGCGGTTCAAGGACGGCTACGGCCCGGTCGGCGCCTACTTCCTGCACCTGAAGACGTATACGCAGAACTGCCTGGGCGAGGAATATGAATCGAAGTGGTTTCCCGCGCTTCAGCAAATGGTCGGCAAGGAATACCTGGATCCGGAAGCGTCGCACCTGACGCATCGGCCGATCCCGACGTGCCTGCGCAACCATTGCATCATCAGCGAGGTGAATGCGGGCCGCGGCCCCATCCACATGGTGACGATGCGCGCCTTCCAGGATCCGCACCTCGAGGAGGTCGGCTGGGAGAACTTCCTCGGCATGACCGTCGGCCAGGCGGTGCTGTGGGCCGCGACCGACGTCGATCCGAAGAACGAGAACCCCGAGCTGACGACCTCCGAGCCGTACGTCATGGGCTCGCACGCGACCGGGTCGGGCGCCTGGTGCTCGGGTCCCGAGGACGTGTCCCCGCCCGAGTATTTCTGGGGCTACAACCGCATGACGACGATCGAAGGCCTGTTCGGCGCCGGCGACGCCGTCGGCGGCACGCCGCACGCCTTCTCCTCCGGCTCGTTCACCGAAGGCCGCCTCGCCGCGAAGGCCGCGTGCAAGTACATCGACGACGGCAAGGCCGAAGGCATCGTCGTTTCCGACCAGCAGATCGAGCGCCGCAAGGCGGAGATCTTCAAGCCGCTGGAGCACTACCGGACCTACCGCAATGCGATCGTCGCGGGCGACGTCAACCCGCACTACATCAACCCCAAGCAGGGCCTGGACCGCCTGCAGAAGCTGATGGACGAGTATTGCGGCGGCGTCACCGTGAACTACATGACCAACGAGAAGCTCCTGAACATCGGCCTGAAGAAGCTGAAGATCATGGAGGAGGACCTCGAGAGCCTGGCGGCGAAGGACATCCACGAGCTGCTGCGCGCGTGGGAGCTGAAGCACCGGCACCGCGCGGCGGAGTGCGTCACGCAGCACACGCTGTTCCGCAAGGAGACCCGCTGGCCGGGCTACTACTACCGCGGCGACGCCATGAAGGTGGACGACGCGAACTGGCACGTGCTTACGGTCTCGCGCCGCGACCCGGTCACCGGCGAATACACCATGGAGAAGGCGCCTTGCTACCACCTGGTGGGGGACGAGAAGTAGCCGTTTGAACATCGTCGAAAAGACCGACCAGGAAATCTTCGCCCTCGCCGATCCCCTGTGGCGCGACCTCGTCAAGTATTCCAACGAAGGCAAGTACGGGGAATTCGCGAGGAACTTCTCCAGTTCCCTCGCGCTCGCCATGGATCAGGTCGCGGCCGGGCACCAGTTCGCCAACAGCGAGCTGGCGCGAAACCTGTCCGAAGAGATCGACCCGCTCGGCATCATCCGCCGCGGCGAGCATGTGACGGTGCTTTACCGGCAGCGCAGCACGCGGAAGGCCGGCGAATGGCTTGGCCGGCTCGTCCTCGGATATGAAGACGGAAAGGTCAGGATTTTCGGTGCCTCGATCTTCTGAGACCGTCCGCGACGGCAAGTTCGTCGAGCTCACCTACAGGGTGACCGACGGGAAGTCGGGGCATGTCCTCACCCGGGTCGAATTCCCGCTGGGGTACGTCCACGGACACAATGAGATCCTGGCGCCCTCCGTACACAAGGCGCTGGAGGGCAAATCCGCCGGCGATGTCATCGAAGTGCCGATCGACGGCGACCGGATCTTCGGCCCAAGGGACGAATCTCTGGTGTTCACCGATCGCGTCGAGAACGTGCCCGAGGAGTACCGGCAGGTCGGTACCTCCATCCTGATGGAAAACGACAGGGGCCAGACCCTCAGCTTCCTCGTGACGCGGATCGACGACGAGTCGCTGACGGTGGACGGCAACAACCCGCTTTGCGGCAGGGCAGTCGTCTTCACGCTCGAGATACTGGCCGTGCGCGACGCGACGGACGAGGAGACGCGAGCGGGCGGCGCGATCACGCCGGGCGCGGAGGTCGACGCGGCCCTCATGAAACCCGTTTGAGATGGAGGTGACTGTATGAGTGAGGAAAAAAAACCGGCCGCGGCCAAGGTGCCCGACGGCCATGCGCGCTTCTTCACGACGCGCCAGAAGCCGGCCAACGAAAAGGGCTTCGTCGGCTACGAAACCGTCTGGGAGCCGTTCCAGAAGGAAGCCGAGTACAAGACGCCGAAGCAGCCGTAGGCCCCGGCGCCGGACGGTTCTGGCATAGTCCAGCGTCCGATGCCTGACCCGCGGGGGGCTGCAGCATGAAGAATGAAGCCGGTACACGCGTCTACGACGTCCTCGCAGCGGCGTTCGCCCAGGAGAACGTAAAGACCTGCTTCGCGCTCCTCGGGGACGCGAACATGAACTGGGCGGCGCGGCTGGCCGCGCAGGGCTGCCGCATGGTGTACGTGCGCCACGAGCACTGCGCGCTCGCCGCGGCCATGGCCTACGCGCGCAAGAACCAGGACGTGGGCGTCGCGACGGTCACCTGCGGGCCGGGCGTGACGCAGTTGATCACGGCGCTGCCCGCGGCGGTGCGCGCCCGTCTGCCGATGGTCGTGTTCGCCGGCGAGTCGCCGCTGAAGAGCAGCTGGTACAACCAGGAGCTCGACCAGGCGCCGCTGGTCGCCGCGACCGGCGCCGCCTACCACAGCCTGCACTGGCCCGAGCGCATGCCCGCCGCGGTGCGCGACGCGTTCCTGCAGGCGCGGCGCGAGCGCCGGCCCGTGGTGATCGGCATTCCGTTCGACCTGCAGGATCGGCCCTGGAGCGGTCCTGCGCGGTTGCCCACGCCTTCGTGGCAGCTGCTGCCGAAGCTCGGGCCGCTGCCGCCGAATCCCGATGACGTGGCAGCTGCGGCGCAGCTCGTCGCCGGCGCCGAGCGTGTGGTCGTGCTCGCGGGCCTCGGTGCGGTGGAAGCGAAGGCAGGGCCCGCCTGCCGCGCGCTGGCTGCGAAGGCGGGCGGCCTGCTCGCGACCACGCTGCCGGCGCGAGGAATCTTCCACGACGATCCCTACTGCCTTGGAATCTCTGGCAGCTACACGCCCGAGGTGGGGCTGCAGCTGCTCGCCGAGGCGGACCTCGTCGTCGCGGTCGGCGCCTCGCTCGGCTACTTCGCGGGCGGCGGCGGCCAGCTCTGGCCGAAGGCGAGGACCCTGCAGATCGACATCGACCCGGTCGCGCTCAGCCAGGGCCAGGAGGTGGCGCGGCACCACCTGCGCGCCGACGCGCGCCTCGGGGTCGAGGCGCTCACCGCAGCGCTGCCCGAGCGCGCCGCGGCCTGGCGCAGCGACGCGATCGCCGCGCGCATCCGCGACTCGAAGCCCGACAGCCACGCGTTCGAAATCGAGCCGGGGCTGCTCGATCCGCGCGACGTGGTAGAGGCGCTGGAAAAGCTCCTGCCGCGCGACTGGGAGATGGTGAACTCCTCGGGCCACTGCGCGTGGTTCTTCGCGCAGATGCCTTCGCGGCCCCACGAGCGCTTCCTCACCATCCGCGAGTTCGGCGCGATCGGCAACGGCATCTCGTTCGCCATGGGGGTCGCCGCGGCGCGCCCGGACCGGCCGGTGGTGCTGTTCGAGGGCGACGGCAGCCTCATGATGCACGTGCAGGAGCTGGAGACCATCCGGCGCCACCGCATGAACCTCCTGCTCGTCGTGATGAACGACGGTGCCTACGGCTCGGAGGTGCACAAGCTGCGCGCCGAAGGCCTGCCCGAGGACGGCTCGGTGTTCGGCTATTGCGACTTCGCCGGCATCGCACGCGGCTTCGGCCTCGCCGGCAGGACCGTCAGGTCGCTGGACGAGCTGCCGCGACTGGCGCAGGAGTTCGCCGCGGGCGGCGGCGCCACGGTCTGGGACATCCACGTCTCGAACAAGGTCGTGTCGCCCACCATGCGCCGCGCCCACCCGCCGGCGAAGAAGCACGCCTGACCGCCGCCGGGCCGGAACTGGCGCCGGCTCGCGCTGTCTCGTTATGATCGGAGCGGCTACGCCAGGAGGAGCCCGTCATGGACCTGCAGGTTTCGACCGCCGCCGCGCGCGCGCCGCGCGGCGGCCTGTCGCACGTCGTCGGCGCCGGTGAGCCGGCGCTCTCCGAACTCACCATTCCGGCCTGGCTCGACGCCACGGCCGAGCGCTACCCCGAGCGCGCCGCCTGCGTCTTCCGCGAGCAGGCGCTGCGCTGGAACTGGCGCGAGCTGCGCGAGCAGTCCGACCGGCTCGCCGCCGCGTTGCTCGCGCTCGGCTTCGCCAAGGGCGAGCGCATCGGCATCTGGTCGCCCAACCGCAGCGAATGGATCCTCGCCCAGTACGCCACCGCGCGTATCGGGGTGGTGCTGGTCAACATCAACCCGGCCTATCGCTTCGCCGAGCTCGAATACGCGCTGAACAAGGTCGGCTGCAAGGGCCTCATCAGCGCGCCGGCCTTCAAGACAAGCCAGTACCTGCAGATGCTGCAGACGCTTGCGCCGGAGCTGGCGCACCGCGCCCCGGGACAGTTGCGCGCGGCAAGGCTGCCTCACCTGACGACGGTCATCCGCATGGGCGGGGAGCGCACGCCGGGCATGTACAACCTCTCCGAAGTGCTCGCCCGCGCCGACGACGCGGGCGTCGCGGAGGCGCGCCGCATCGGCGCCGGCCTGTCCTGCCGCGATGCGATCAACATCCAGTTCACCAGCGGCACCACGGGCAACCCCAAGGGAGCGACGCTGACCCATCACAACATCGTCAACAACGCGCGCGACGTCGCGCGCACGATGAACTACGGCGCCGGCGACAGCCTGTGCATCCCGGTGCCGCTCTACCACTGCTTCGGCATGGTGATGAGCTCGCTCGCCAGCACCGTCACCGGCGGCACGATGGTGTTCCCGGGTGAAGGCTTCGATCCGGTGGCGACCCTGCAGGCGATCCACGAGGAGCGCTGCACCCACGTGCACGGCGTTCCCACCATGTTCATCGCCGAGCTCGACGCGCCCGGCTTCGCCGACTACGACCTGCGTTCGCTGCGCGGCGGCATCATGGCCGGCGCGCCCTGCCCGATCGAGGTGATGAAGCGCGTCAATGCGCTGATGCACATGACCGAGGTGACGATCGCCTACGGCATGACCGAGACTTCCCCGGTGTCGTTCCAGAGCGGGGTCGACGACCCGCTCGACAAGCGCGTCTCGACGGTGGGCCGCATCCTGCCGCACCTCGAAGTAAAGATCGTCGACGCCGACGGCAGGACCGTGCCGGTCGGCGCGCCAGGGGAGCTCTGCACCAGGGGCTACAGCGTCATGCTCGGCTACTGGGCCGACGAGGCGCGCACCGCGGAGGCGGTCAGGGGCGGCTGGATGCACACGGGCGACCTGGCGACGATCGACGCCGAGGGCTACTGCAACATCGTCGGCCGCGTGAAGGACATGCTGATCCGCGGCGGAGAGAACGTCTACCCGCGCGAGGTCGAGGAATTCCTCTTCCGGCATCCGAAGGTGGCGCAGGTGCAGGTCTTCGGCGTGCCCGACGCCAGGTACGGCGAGGAGGTCTGCGCCTGGATCGTGCTGAAGCCCGGGACCGCGGCGACCGAAGCCGAGATCCGCGAGTTCTGCCGCGACCAGATCTCGCACTACAAGGTGCCGCGCTACGTGCGCTTCGTCGCCGAGCTGCCGATGACGGTCACCGGCAAGGCGCAGAAATTCGTGATGCGCCGGAAGATGGTCGAGGAGCTCGGCCTGCAGGAACCCGCCGGGCGCTGAGCCGCCGCCCGGCGGATCCCGCGGCGCTGCCGCGGACCGCTAGCGGCCGCCCTTGCGGAACTCGCGCCCGAAAGCGAGCAGGAAGCGCAGCGCCTCCTGGTTGCCCGGGTCGCGCAAGAGCTGCCACAGGCCGCCCAAGCCCCCGCCGCCGGCCGGCGCCCCGGCGGTCTCCCGGCCCGCCGCGTCGAGCGCGCCCATGGTGCGCTCGAGCACCACGGCGAGCCGCTCGATCGAGCCGACCAACCGATCCAGCCCGGCACGGTGCATCCGGTCCATCAGCGAGAGCGACTCGGCGACGGTTTCGGCCAGGCGGCCGACCATTTCGTCGGTCACCGCGTCCTGCGCCGCGCCGTAGGTGCGCGCCAGCGCGACCAGGCGCTCCAGGTCCCCGTTCGCGACCAGCTGCGAGATTGCGGGCAGCGCGCCGGCCACGTTGGAGCGGTTTATCTTGTCGAGCAGGTCCACGCCTTCGGCGACGACGGCCGACAGGCGGCTCACCATCTCGTCGGTCAGCGAATCGCGCGCCGCCGCCGTGAAACGCTCCAGTTCCAGCGCTTGTGTGGCGTCCATGGCGCCCTCCTAGAGCAGCCCGCGGGCCGTGGTCCAGTACAGCTTGTTGTACGCCATCTTGAACCAGTGCACGGCCTTGGTGGGCGGCTTCGGGTCGGGCGGGTTGCTGTAGTTGAACATGGCGTAGGTGGCGGTGTCCTTGCCGGTCTCGATGAAGCAGAACACCTTGCCGTCGTGCTCTCGTACCGGCGAGCCGAGCTTGACGATCGCGGCCAGGTTCTCGCCCAGCGTCTCGGCCTGGTAGTGCGCGGTCGATCCCGCCTTGCTGATCGGGATGTTGGTCGTGTCGCCGATGACATAGACGTTGGAGCGTCCCTCCATCGTGAGGTGGGTCTTGTGCGTCGGCAGAAAACCGCCCGCGCCCAGCTTGTTCTTCTCCAGCACCTCCATGCCCTTGTGCGCGGGAATCGTGATCAGCAGGTCGTACTTCGCCTCGGTGCCCTCCTCGCTCTTCACCACGCGGCTCGCGCCGTCGACCGACTTCAGGTTGAACAGCGTCTCGTAGGTGATGCCGAGGCGGTCGAACTCCGGCGTCGCCCACTTCGCCACCGGCTCCAGGCTGTGGATGCGCCCGATCGGATAGGTATAGTGCAGCTGCACCTTGTCGCGGATGCCGCGGTCCTTGAAATAGTCGTGCAGCATGAAGGTGATCTCGAGCGGCGCCATCGGGCACTTGTGCGGCACGCCCACCGCGATCACCACCCGCCCGCCCTGGAAGGCCTGCAGGCGCTTGAACATCTTCAGCGCGGTCTGCTCGGTGTAGAAGGTCTCCGCGTTCTCGGCAAGCCCCGGGATCATCTCGGGAGCGGGCCGCGAGCCGGTCGCGATCACGAGGATGTCATAGCCGTGCGTCTTGCCGCCCTTGGTCTTGATGCGGTTCTGGTCCAGCTCGAAGGCCTCGACCGGGTCGACGTGCAGCTCGATGCCGGGCTCGAGCAGGCTCGCCTGGTCGCGGTACAGCTCGTCGGGCGTCATGCGCCCGAGCGCGAGGTACAGCAGCCCCGGCTGGTACATGTGCTTCTCCGACGCAGTCAGCATCACGAGCTGCACCTTGCCGGAGCGGATCTCCGGCGCGATGCGGCGCGCGAGGTTGTTGGCGAGAATCGTGCCTCCCATGCCACCGCCCACGATTACGATCTTCATGGCTGTCTCCTCCTCCGGCCCGCGGGCCGATTGGTCCGACTACTTGGTCTTCCTCAGCGCGATGTGCCAGACGCCCGCCTCCTCGCGCGTGCCGAGAAGCTCATGTCCGACCTTGCGCACCCATTCCGGGATGTCGCTCGCCGAGCCCTTGTCGGTCGAGAGCACCTCGAATTCCTCCCCCACGGCGCCGAATTTGAGGCGCGCGATCAGCTCCATCAGCGGCCCCGGGCAGAAGCTGCCGCGTGCGTCGATGACGATGCGCTCGGCCATCGCTAGAACGACCACACCTGGCCGCCCTGCGCGTCGGACAGGAATTTGGTGAGCCCGAGCGGCTCGCCGAGCCAGGGCTCGAGGTCGTCGGGCCCGACGCCGAGCACGTCCGCGGCCATCGAGCAGGGATGGATCCTGGCGTCGCCGAGTTCCGCGGCGCTGTGGAACAGCTGCTTGAAGCCCGGCGCCTTTTTCTCCAGCAGGAGCCTGCCGAACGGGCCCTCCGCCGGCGGCGCCTCGCCGCCGCTGCGCATGAAGTGACGCAGCGCGTTCATCGAGAGGAACACCGTGACCTCGTTGCCGCTCACCGCGCCCACCGACGCCATCATGGCGGCCATCTGCAGCCGCTCGAGCGAACCGGACACCACGACGATGCTGATCCTGCTGGCCGCGGACATGGGAATGAACCTAGTATGAGCCTCGGGAAGTCATTTGTTCCAGATCAAACCTTCGCCGGCGCCGCGTAGTAGTCGCGCAGGATCCGCAGCACCTCCGGCCGGCTGAATTCCGCCGGCACGTCCTTGCCTTCGTCCAGCCACTTGCGCAACTGGGTTCCGGACACCTGCAGCCGGTCGGCGTCCGCGTGCGGGCAGGTGCGATCCGACGCCATGCCGTAGCAGCGGTGGCACCAGAATGTGACGCCGATCTTGATCGGCCGCGTCCGCAGGGAGTCGGCCGGAATCTGGTCGAAGATGCGGTGCGCGTCGAACGGCCCGTAGTAGCTGCCGACGCCCGCGTGGTCGCGGCCCACGATCAGGTGCGAGCAGCCGTAGTTCTGCCGGAACAGCGCGTGCAGCAGCGCCTCGCGCGGCCCCGCGTAGCGCATGTCGAGGGGATAGCCCGCCTGCACCACGGTGCCGGGCCGGAAGTAATTCTCGATCAGCGCCGAGATGGCTCGCGTGCGCACCTCGGCCGGGATATCGCCCGCCTTGAGGTTGCCGAGCAGCGAATGCACCAGCACCCCGTCACAGGTCTCGATCGCCACCTTCGCCAGGTACTCGTGCGAGCGGTGCATCGGGTTGCGCGTCTGGAACGCGGCGACCCGCGACCAGCCCAGACGCTCGAACTCCGCGCGCGTCTCGGCCGGGGTCATGAACAGGGCGCCGTACCGGCCCTTGAATCCGCCGTCGGAAAGCAGCCTCACCGGCCCGGCTAGGTTCACCTCGGGCTGCCGCATCACCATCTGCACGCCGGGATGCTTCTCGTCCACGGTGCGGAACACCGACATGCACTCGTGCGCCTTGTCGATCGAGTACTTCTCGCTGACGCGCATCGTGGCAAGCGCCGCACCGCCGTCGGGATCGACGAGCGCGACCTCGTCGCCGACCCGGATCGAGCCGGCGCGCGCCGCGTCGGCCGAGAGTGTGATCGGGATCGGCCAGAACAGGCCTGCCGCGGTGCGGTAGCCGTCGCACACGCCCCGCCAGTCCGCATGGGTCATGAAGCCTTCGAGCGGCGTGAAGCCGCCGATGCCGAGCATGATCAGGTCGCCCTTCTCCCGCGAGGACACGCGCAGCGCCGGCAGGCTCGCGGCCCGGGCACGCTCGGCCTCGAGGGCGGCGCCCTGCAGCATCAGCGGCCGCAGCGCTGCTGCGCCGTGCGGAGGAACGAGTCCGGGCATTTGGCAGGAAAGGGGGATCGGTCCGGCAAGGCATTGTCGGCAGACCCCCCGTCTCCGGCAACGCCATAGTTCATATGATGGGATAAAGCTGATTGATAATACGTCCCATGGAGCACCTCGAGCCGAAGCAGGCGCAGCAGTTCCTGCACGACAACCCGGACGCCTTGTTCATCGACTGCCGCAGCGAGATGGAGTATCTGTTCGTGGGCCACCCGGTCGGCTCGCTCCACGTGGCCTGGAACGACGGCCCGGACTGGGAGGTAAACCCGCACTTCGTCGGCCAGGTGAAGAAGCTCGCCGGGACCGACCACGCCAAGCGCCCGATCGTGCTCATCTGCCGCAGCGGCAACCGTTCGCAGGAGGCCGGCGAGGCGCTCGAGCGCCACGGCTTTCAGCGCATCTACAACGTCCTGAGCGGCTTCGAAGGGCCGCTCAACGGCGCGCACCAGCGCAACACGGTCTCGGGCTGGCGGCGCGACGGGCTTCCCTGGGAGCAGTGCTGAGCCATGGCTGACCGGCGCCTGCAGGTGTTCCACGCGGTCGCGAAGCACCTGTCCTTCACCAAGGCGGCGGAAGCGCTGTTCATGACCCAGCCGGCGGTGACCTTCCAGATCCGGCAGCTCGAGGAGCACTTCAACACGCGGCTCTTCGACCGCTCGCACGGCCGCATCACGCTCACCGCGGCGGGAGCCCTGGCGCTCGAGTACGCGGAGCAGATTCTGACGCTTTCCTCCGAGCTCGACACGCGCCTGAAGGAGATCAGCGGCCAGGTCGGCGGACCGCTGCTGATCGGCGCGAGCATGACGATCGCCGAGTTCCTGCTGCCGCAGGTGCTCGGCGAGTTCAAGGCGCGCCACCCCGCGGTCCTGCCGCGGCTCTTCGTCGCGAATTCGGAGGCGGTGCAGGCGCGCATCGCCGAGCGCAGCCTGGACCTCGGCTTCATCGAGGGCGAGTCGCACCTCGCCTCGCTGGTCACGGACGTCTGCTGCACGGACGAGCTGCAGGTGGTGTGCTCGCCCTCGCATCCGCTCGCCGCCCTGCGCGAGATCGCGCCGAGCGTGCTCACCGAGCATGCGTACGTCAGCCGCGAGCCCGGCTCGGGAACCCGTGAGGTGATCGACAGCTACCTGCAGAAGGCGGGCGTGGCGCCGGACTCGCTGCAGGTCGTGATGGAGCTCGGCAGCCTGGAAGCGCTGAAGGGGCTGGTCGCCACCGGACTCGGCTACACCATCATGTCGCGCGCCACCGCGGCCAAGGAAACGCAGCTCGGCCAGTTGGCGCTGGTGCCGCTCAAGCCGCGGCTGACACGCGAGCTGTCGGTCGTCTATCCGAAGGAGCGCTTCCACTCGCGCCTGGTGAACGAGTTCGTGCAATTCGCCAAGGCGCATCTTGCGGCCGCACGGAACGGCGAGCCCGCCCGCGCGCCGGCGCTGCGCGGCGCCTGAGGGCGCTGCGCGCGGGACGCCGCCGCTGGTATCCTTGGATAGGGGGATAAGGACAATTGATTCGGGTTGCCGGGAAATTGCTTACCATCGAATCGGAGGAGGTGCAGGCATGTCGCTAGATCGCAGGAGGATGCTCCGGTCGGCCGGCGCGCTCGGCGCGCTGCTCGTCGCGGGGCTGCTGAAGCCGCTCGCCGCGCTCGCGGCCTGGAACAAGGACGCTTTCACTGCGAAGACCGTCGACGGCGCGCTGAAAGGGCTCGGCGTCGCCGGCAGCGAGCCGAACGGCGGCCTCACGCTGGACGCCCCGCAGATCGCCGAGAACGGCGCCGTCGTGCCGATCGAGATCTCGAGCAGCATCCCGGGCACGACGTCGATCGCGGTGGTGATCGAGAAGAACCCGTTCCCGCTCGCCAGCAAGTTCGACTTCATGGAAGGCGCGCTGCCGTTCGTGCGGCTGAACGTGAAGATGGGCGAGACCTCCCATGTGCGCGTGATCGCCACGGCCGGGGGCAAGAGCTACACCGCGTCGAAGGAAGTCAAGGTCACCATCGGCGGCTGCGGCGGATAGAGGAGAGGACCATGCCAGGACCGATGAAGATGCGCGCCACGCTCGCCGCCGGCTACACCGACGTCCGGGTGCTCATGAGCCACCCGATGGAGACGGGGCAGCGCAAGGGGCCCGACGGCAAGCCGGTGCCGATGCATTTCATCCAGAACGTCACGGTCAAGGTCAACGGCAAGACCGTGATCGAAGGCCAGACCAGCCAGGCCGTGTCGCGCAATCCGGTGTTCGCGTTCCGCCTCAAGGGCGGCCAAAAGGGCGACAAGATCGAGATCAGCTGGCGCGACAACGAAGGCGAGAGCAACAGTACCGAAGCCGCGGTCGCCTGACCGCGATCCGTGAAGGAGGGGATGTGCGTACGATCATGCTTGCGACGGTTGTCGCGCTCGCGCCGGTCGCGGTGCACGCTCAGGGCTCGCAGTTCGAGCACTACCAGAAGATGGTCGCCGAAGGCAGCCCGGCGGAGCTGTTCGCGGTCGAGGGCGAGGCGCTGTGGAAGAAGCCCCAGGGGCCGAAGCATGCCTCTCTGGAGAAATGCGACCTCGGGCGCGGGCCGGGAGTGCTGAAGGGCGCGTATGCCAGGCTGCCGCGCTACTTCAAGGATGCCGACCGCGTCATGGACCTCGAGACGCGCCTGCTCTACTGCATGGAGACGCTGCAGGGACGGGACCGCAAGGAGGCGCTGAAGCGCCCCTTCGGCAACGCCGACAAGCCCTCCGAGATGGAATACCTCTCGGCCTACATCGCGCTGCAGAGCCGCGGCTTCAAGCTGAACCCGGGCTTGAGCCATCCCAAGGAGCGGGAGGCGTACGAGCTCGGCAAGGCGCTGTTCCACACCCGCACCGGGCTGTGGGACTTCTCCTGCACGACCTGCCACGGCACGCCGGGCAAGCGCATCCGCTCCTCGGAGCTGCCGGTGCTGGATGACCCGAAGACAGTGCGCCCGCTGATGGCCACGTGGCCCGCGTACCGCGTCTCGAACAGCACCTTCAAGACCATGCAATGGCGCATCAACGACTGCTTCCGCCAGATGCGCACGCCGGAGCCCGACTTCGGCTCGGAGACGGTGAATGCGGTGAACATGTTCCTCACCGCGACCGCCAGGGGCGCGACCTACCGCGGCCCGGGCACCAAGCGCTGAGCGAGGGGGATGCGATGACCACGAAACTGATCCTCGGCGCGGGCCTGGCCGCGCTCCTGCTGCCGGCGGCGGCGAGCGGCGAGCCCACCGACCGCGAGGTGCAGGCGATCATGAAGCGCGACTTCCACCCGCACGGGCAGGCGACGATGGACCGCCTCGACCAAGACGCGGTGCAGCGCGTGTGCACCGACACGCGCAACAAGCCGCCGGCCGAGCTCGCCAAGACGCTCGAGGCTGACCAGTACAAGACGATCCGGTTCCCCGAGGGCTCGCTGCTCGGCGACTGGAAGAAGGGCGCGGCGATCGCCTGGAGCGGCCGCGGCATGCAATGGCAGGACGACCCGAAGAAGCCCTCGGGCGGCGGCTGCTACAACTGCCACGAGATCGGCCCGGAGCGCACCTCCTTCGGCACGATCGGCCCGAGCCTGAAGCAGTTCGGCAAGCTGCGCGGCAACACCCCCGGAATGCAGCGCTATGTCTACGGCAAGATCTACAACGCCAAGGCCTACAGCCTCTGCTCGGAGATGCCGCGCTTCGGCTACACGAGAAGCCTCACCGAGCAGCAGATGAAGGACCTCACCGCCTATCTGCTGGACCCGGCCTCTCCGGTAAACAAGTAATTGCAGCGGCGCGAGTTTCTCCGGATCCTCGCGCTCGCCGCCGCGGCGGGCGGCACGCTGCGCGCGGGGCTGTCCGCGGCGCAGGCGGCGGACGAGCTCTATGAACTGCCGCCGCTCGGCAACGTCAGCCTGCTGCACTTCACCGACAGCCACGCGCAGCTGCTGCCGATCCATTTCCGCGAGCCGAGCGTCAATATCGGCGCCGGCGCAGCGGCGGGAAAGCCGCCGCACCTGGTCGACAAGGCGCTGCTCGCCTACTTCGGCATTCCCGCGGCGAGCGCCCTCGCGCACGCGTTCACCTCGATCGACTTCGAGGCCGCCGCGCGCCGCTACGGCAAGGTAGGGGGCTTCGCGCATCTCGCGGCGCTGGTGCGCCGGCTGCGCGGCGCCCGGCCGCACGCCCTGCTGCTCGACGGCGGCGACACCTGGCAAGGCTCGGCGCTGTCGCTCTGGACCCGGGGCGTCGACATGATCGGAGCGCAGAAGCTGCTCGGCGTCGACGCCATGACGGCGCACTGGGAGTTCACCTACGGCGCGCAGCGCGTCAAGGACGCGGTCGAGCGCGAGCTGGCGCCGATCGAGTTCGTGGCGCAGAACGTGAAGACGGTGGACTTCGAGGACCCGGTATTCCGCCCGTACACGCTGCGCAGCCTCAACGGCGTCCCGGTGGCGATCATCGGCCAGGCGTTTCCCTACACGCCGATCGCCCATCCTCGCTACCTCGTCGCCGACTGGAGCTTCGGCATCCAGGAGCGGCGGCTGCAGAAGCTGGTCGAGGAGGTGCGGGCCAAGGGCGCGCGGCTCGTGGTGCTGCTCTCCCACAACGGCATGGACGTGGACCTGAAGCTCGCCGCGCGCGTGCGGGGCCTCGACGTCATTCTGGGCGGCCACACGCACGACGGCGTGCCCGCGCCGGTTGTGGTCGGGCAAACGCTCGTCACCAACGCCGGGTGTAGCGGCAAGTTCCTCGCGGTGCTGGATCTCGACGTGGGCGACGGCGGCATCCGGCGCCACCGCTACCGCCTGCTGCCGGTGTTCGCCAACCTGCTACCGGCCGACCCGGAGATGGCCGCATACATCGAGCAGGTGCGGGCGCCGCACCGCGCGAAGCTCGAGGCGCCGCTCGCGCTCACCGAGGGCCTGCTCTACCGCCGCGGCAACTTCAACGGCACCTGGGACCAGCTGATCCTGGATGCCCTCATGGCGGAGCGCGACGCGGAAATCGGCTTCTCGCCGGGGTTCCGCTGGGGCACGACGCTGCTTCCCGGCGAGCCGATCCTGCGCGAGCACCTGATGGACCAGACGGCGATCACCTACCCGTTCGTGACGCTGAACGAGCTCACGGGGGCGCAGATCAAGGGCATCCTCGAGGACATCTGCGACAACCTGTTCAATCCCGATCCGTACCTGCAGCAGGGAGGCGACATGGTGCGCGTCGGGGGCATGGCCTATACCTGCACGCCTACGGCGGCGATGGGCCGCCGCATCTCCGAGATGCGGCTCGACGGCAAGCCGATCCAGGCCGACGGGCGCTACAAGGTGGTCGGCTGGGCGCCGGTCGCCGAGGGCGCCTCGGGCGAGCCGTGCTGGCAGGTGGTCGAGCGCTATTTGAAAAGCCGCAAGACGATCCCGCCTAGGGCGCCGAACGTGCCGGCGCTCGTCGGCGTCGAGGGCAATCCGGGGTACGCCTGATTCGGCAAGGAGGCACCATGAAGCGGACGATTCGTTTCTGCATCGCTGCGTTGCTGTCGCTGCTCGTGCCAACAGCCGGGGTCGCTGCGGGCGACGCGGCCTCCGACCCCGTCGGCCCCGACAAGGTCGTCTACCATGTCAGCGAAGGTCTCGAGCAGGCGAGCCGCGCGCTCGAGTACATCCGCAATCACCTGGAAGTGAACCCCAAGGCGAAGATCGTCGTCGTGGCGCACGCCGCGGGAGTCGATTTCCTCATGAAGGGCGCCAAGACCGCCAAGGGCAACGAGTACCGGCAGATGGTCGAAGATCTCGACCTGCAGGGCGTGCAGTTCCGCGTCTGCCTGATCACGCTGCGCGAGCGCAACCTGCGGCGCGACCAGTTCCTGCCGGAGGTGCGCTTCGTGCCCTCGGGCGTGGCCGAGATCGCGCGCCTGCAGCAGCGCGAGGGCTTCGCCTACCTCAAGCCTTGAGCGGCGTCGGCCGGCGCCGCCGTCAGAACAGGCCGAGCGAGGCCAGGGCCACCGCCGCGCCGAGGCCGGCGCCGGCGAGCACGTCGCTCAGCTGATCGCCCGGAACGCGCGCAGCAGCGCACGCACCCGGATCGCCCGGTTCAGGCGCGCGCAGGCGCGCTCGTCCCAGCGGCGCAGCGTTTCGAGGGAGGCTTCAAGCCGCGGCATGCCTTGCCTCGACCTCGGCGGCGCGCGCCGTCTCGAGCAGGATCGCCTCGAAGTCGCCGGTGATGCGCTCCCAGCTCACCTGCGCCGCAGCCTCGCGGGCGCGGCGGCCGATCGCGCGCGCCCGCCCCAGGTCGAGCGCGAGCTGCGCGGCGCCGGAGAGGAAGGCGGCCCGGTCGCCCGGCGGCGCCAGCACCCCCGAGCGCCCGTGCACGATGTGCTGCCGCGCAGCAGCGTAGTCGTAGGCGACCACCGCGAGCCCGCTCGCCATCGCCTCCAGCGTCACGTTGCCGAACGTCTCGGTGAGGCTGGGAAAGAGGAACACGTCGGCCGAGGCGTAGTGCGCGGAAAGCGCCCCGTTCACCAGGCGCCCCGCGATCACCGGCCCGAGCCGCTCGCGCTCGAGCGCCTCGCGCATCGGCCCGTCGCCCACCAGGACCAGCCGGGTCTCCGGCTGCGCCGCGCGCATGGCGCGGAACGCCTCCATCACCATCGGAAAGTTCTTCTCGGGCGCGAAGCGGCTCACGCACAGCGCCACCGGCGTGTCGTCGCCCGCGCCCCACTGCGCGCGCAGCTCCGCCGAGCGCTTGGCGGGCGAGAACACCGCCGCGTCGACGCCGCGCCCGGCGACCCTGAGGCGCTCGAAGCCGTCGCCTTCCAGCGCGCGCGCGAGCTCGTCGGTCGGAACGATGGTGCAGTCGGCCCGGTTGTGGAAGCGCCGCAGCCAGGCCATCACCGGCCGCGCCAGCCAGGCGATCCCGTAGTGGCCGCTGTAGGCGTGGAAATTGGTATGAAAATCGGTCGCGACCGGGATGCCGAGCGCGCGCGCCGCGCCCAGCGCCGACCATCCGAGCGGCCCCTCGGTTGCAATGTGCACGACGTCCGGCCGCCGCGTGCGCCACGACGACGCCAGCGCGGCCTTCGCCGGCAGGCCCATGCGAAGCTGCGGATAGCGCGGGATCGGGAATCCGGCGCAGAGCTCCTCGCTGTAGCCGGGTTCCTGCCGCGGCTGGTCGGCCCGATTCTGGCGCGGGCGCACCACCTGGATCTCGTGGTCGCGCGCCCGCAGTCCCTCGGCGATGAGCGCGACGGTGCGCGCCACGCCGTTTACCTCGGGCGGATAGGTCTCGGTGACGATGGCGATGCGAAGGCGCTGCATCGGCGCGCACGATGCCCGCCGCGCGTGAAAGCGCGATGACAGTATCGTGAAGATCTTGTTAAAGCAGGATCAGGAGCCAGACTGCGGCGACGTTGACCAGCGACAGCATCACCGCCGCGCTGCCGATGTCCTTGGCGCGCTTGGCGAGGCTGTGGTCCTCCAGCGAGACGCGGTCCACGGTCGCCTCGACCGCGGAATTGAGCAATTCCACGATCAGCACCAGCAGCACGCTCGCGACCATCAGCGCGCGCTCGAGGCCGCTATGGCCCAGGAACAGCGCCGTCGGCACCAGCACCGCGGCGAGGATCAGCTCCTGGCGGAATGCATCCTCGTGACGAGCCGCCGCGGCGAGCCCGGAGAGCGAATAGCGCGTGGCGTTGATCAGGCGCCGCAGCCCGGTCTTGCCCTTGTAGGGGCTCTCCTCCATAGCGCGGGGAATTTAGCACGCGGCCGCTCGGGGCCGGCGCGCCCTAGACTGCGGCGGCGACCAGCGACTTCAGCAGCTCGTCCTGCACCACGCGCGGCTTGCCGCGGCGCGGCGCCGGCGCCTGGTACTCGCCCTCGGAATTCATCACCCAGGCCTGGCTCGCGTCGTCGAGGAACGCCTGCAGGCCTTCGCGGATGACGCGCTGCTTCAGCTCCGCGTCGAGCACCGGGAAGCACAGCTCGATGCGGCGGAAGAAGTTGCGGTCCATCCAGTCCGCGCTCGAGAGGTAGACGTCCTCGGCGCCGTCGTTCTGGAAGTAGAACACGCGCGAGTGCTCGAGGAAGCGTCCGATCACCGAGCGCACCTGCACGTTCTCCGAGAGCCCCGGCACGCCCGGCCGCAGCGCGCAGACGCCGCGCACGATCAGATCGATCTTCACGCCCGCCTGCGAGGCGGCGTAGAGCTCCTCGATCAGCTCGGGCTCGAGCAGCGCGTTCATCTTGGCGATCACGCGCGCCGGCTTGCCCTCCTTCGCCAGGCGCGCCTCGTTGCGCACCGCCGCGAGCACGCGCTTGTGCAGGGTAAACGGCGAGATCCACAGGTGCTTCATGCGGCTGGCGCGGCCGAGGCCGGTGAGCTGCTTGAACACCTCGTTGACGTCCGCGCAGATCTCCTCGTTCGCCGTGAGCAGGCCGAAGTCGGTGTACAGGCGGGCGGTGCGCGGATGATAGTTGCCGGTCGACAGGTGCGCGTAACGCTTCAGCACCGTGCCCTGCGGCCCGTCCTCGCGGCGCACCACCAGCGCCATCTTGGCGTGCGTCTTGTGGCCGACCACGCCGTAGATGACGTGTGCCCCCACCTCCTCCAGCCTAGAGGCCCAGCCGATGTTCGCCTCCTCGTCGAAGCGCGCCATCAGCTCCAGCACCACCGTCACCTCCTTGCCGCGCTTCGCCGCCTCGATCAGGATCTCCATCAGCTCGGAATCGGTGCCGGTGCGATATACCGTCTGCTTGATGGCGATGACGCGCGGGTCGGCGACCGAGGTACGGATGAACTCGATCACCGGCAGGAACGACTCGTACGGGTGGTGCAGCAGCACGTCCTTCTTCGCCAGCGCCGCGTAGAGGTCGTGCTGCCCGGCCAGCGCCTGCGGCAGCGCCGGCTGGAACGGCGCGTACTTCAAGTTCGGCCGGTCGACCCGGTCGGGCACCTCGCGCAGCCGGTACAGGTTCACCGGCCCATCGACGCGGTAGAGGTCGCTCTCGGCGAGGCCGAACTGCTGCAGCAGGAACTCGGCCATCGCCGGCGGGCAGGTGTCGGCGATCTCCAGCCGCACGCCGTCGCCGAAGTGCCGGTGCAGCAGCTCGCCCTGCACCGCGATCCTCAGGTTCTTGATCTCCTCCTCGTCCACGAACAGGTCCGAGTTGCGCGTGACGCGGAACTGGTGGCAGCCGCGCACTTCCATGCCGGTGAACAGCTCGTCGACGTGCGCATGCAGGATCGAGGACAGGAACACGAACGCGTAGTCGGCGCCGGCGACGTCCGCCGGCAGGCGGATGAGGCGCGGCAGCGCGCGCGGCGCCTGCACGATCGCGGCGCGGGACTTGCGGCCGAACGAGTCGCGGCCCTCCAGCTCGATGGCGAGGTTGAGCGACTTGTTGAGTACCTTGGGGAACGGATGCGCCGGGTCGAGCCCGATCGGGGTCAGCACCGGGAGCAGCTCCCGCATGAAGTAGTCGCGGATCCACGCACGCTGCGGCTCGCTCCATTCCTCGCGCTTCGGGAACACCACGCCCTCGCGCGCCAGCGCCGGCAGCAGCACGCCGTTCAGCAGCCGGTATTGCTCGCCGATCAGCGCCCGCGCCTGGGCCGAGACCAGCTCGAAGACCTGCGCCGGCCCCCGGCCGTCCGGGCCCGGCTCCTGGACGCTCAGCTTGATCTGCTCCTTCAGGCCCGCGATGCGGATCTCGAAGAACTCGTCCATGTTGGAGGAGACGATGGTGAGGAACCGCAGGCGCTCCAGCAGCGGTACGCCGTCGTCGGCGGCCAGCGCCAGCACGCGGCGGTTGAATTCCAGGATGCCGAGCTCGCGGTTGAGGAAATGCGCGGGCGTGAACTTCTTCTTGACCATCGGGTGATCGGGCGCAGCGGGAGGGCAAAGGCTACACCAGTTGCCTTGCGCAATTGTTGCAGCGGCGTGAAAGCCGCCGCGGGCCGCGTTTGCCCCGCTGCCGCGGCGGTGCTAAGTTGTTGACTTCATGGCGCGTCCGGATCTGCTCGCCGCGATCGACCTCGGATCGAACAGCTTCCATCTGCAGGTCGGGCGGGTCGTCGACGGCCAGATCTACCCCCTGGATACCCTGCGCGAGGTGGTGCGTCTCGGCGGCGGCTTGACCGCCGACAAGCGCATCGACCGCGCGACGCAGGCGCGCGCGCTCGAGGCGCTCGAGCGAATGGGCGAGCGCCTGCGCGGGCTGCCGCGCGAGGCGGTGCGCGCAGTCGGCACCAACGCGCTGCGGGTGGCGAAGAACGCGCCCCAGTTCTTGCGCGAGGCACGCGCCGCGCTCGGCTTCCCGATCGAGGTGATCGCCGGCCGCGAGGAGGCGCGCCTCATCTATCTGGGGGTGGCGCATGCGCTGCCGCCGGCGCCGCGGCACCGCCTGGTGGTCGACATCGGCGGCGGCTCGACCGAGCTGATCATCGGCAAGGGCCTCGAGCCGATCTTGACCGAGAGCCTCTACATGGGCTGCGTCAGCTACAGCCTCGCGTATTTCCCCGAAGGCCGCATCGACAAGGCGCGCATGAAGCGCGCCGAGCTGGCGGCGCGGCAGGAGCTCGCCGGGATCGCGCACCAGTACCGCGCCGCCGGCTGGGAGGAGGCGGTGGGGTCCTCCGGGACCGCGCGGGCGCTGGAGGGAATCCTGCAGGCGTGCGGCTATGCCGAGGAGGGCATCACGCGCGAGGGGATGGACCGGCTGCGCAGCCTGCTGGTCAAGCACGAGCGGGCCGATCCGGGACGCATCGCCGGGCTGCGCAAGGACCGCGTGCCGGTACTGCCCGGCGGCGTCGCCATCATGAACGCGGCGATGGACGAGCTCGGCATCGAGAAGATGGCGGTAAGCGAAGGCGCCCTGCGGCACGGCGTGCTGTATGACCTGCTCGGGCGCGTACAGCACCGCGACATGCGCGAGGCCACGGTCGCGCAACTGATGCGCCGCTATCACGTCGATGCCGCGCAGGCCGAAAGGGTGCGCGTCCTCGCCCTCAGGATCTTCGAGGCCATAGAGAAGAAGGAAGACCAGGAGCCGGACCGCCTGACGCTCGACTGGGCGGCGCGGCTCGCCGAGATCGGCCTCTCGGTGGCGCACGCGCAGTACCACAAGCACTCCGCGTACATCCTGCAGAACGCGGACATGCCCGGCTTCTCGCGCATGGAGCAGCAGCGCCTCGCGCGCATCGTGCTCGCCCACCGCGGCAAGCTCGGCAAGGTGCAGGACGCGGGCCTGGAGGGCGCGGACTGGACGCTGGTGTTCGCGCTTCGCCTCGCGGTACTGGTGCTGCGCAGCCGCACCGACGTGCGCTTCCCGATGCTGCGCGTCGCCGGCGACGCCGCCGGCTACTCGCTCGGCCTGCCGCAGGCCTGGCTGGAGGACAATCCGCTCACCGCGGCGGCGCTGGAGACCGAAAGCGAGCGCTGGAAGGCGATCGGCATGCGCTTCTCGGTCTCCGAGCTCTCGGACAAGCGCGTCGCCGAGCTGAAGCGCGCCTAGCGAAGCGGGCTGCGTCAGATCAGGTCGGGGGCCTGGACCGCGCGCACCACCACCTGCACCCCGCCGTCGCGCACGCGGTTGGTGAGCCACCACAGGCCCCCCTTCTTCACCGACCAGTCCGCCGGCGCGCCGGCGACCAGCGCCGCCACCGTGCGCCCGAGGTCGGGCTGGTGGCCGACGATCACCACCGCGCCCTTGCGCCGCGGCCAGCCGGCCGCCTCCAGGATGTCGGCGACCGCTGCGCCCGGCGCCAGCCGCTCGGAAACGCGGTAGCGCGCGCCGAGCGCGTCCGCGGTCTGGCGCGCGCGGCGCGCGGGGCTCGCGAGCGCGATGTAGCGCGCCGGCAGCCGCGCCTGCAGCCACTCGGCGACGCGCGCGGCCTGCTTGCGGCCCTTGGCGGTCAGCTCGCGCTCGAGGTCGGGGCTGCCTTCGGCGGCATCCGCGTGCCGCCACAGAATCAGCTCCATCTAGTTCGCGACCTTCTGCAGCGCGGGTACCAGGCGCGACGCGGGGAAGTGCGCCGCGAAGCGGCTGCCCTTGCCCGGCGCGCTCTCGATCGAGAGGCTCGCGTGATGGCGCGCCAGCGCGTGCTTCACGATCGAAAGCCCAAGGCCCGTGCCCCCGGTCTCGCGCGAGCGGCTGCGATCGACGCGGTAGAAGCGCTCGGTCAGGCGCGGCAGATGCTCGGGCTCGATGCCGATGCCGGTGTCCTCCACCGAGAACTCGCCGTCGTCGGGGCGCTGCGGCCCGGAGCACCAGCGCATCCGGATCTCCCCGCCCGCGGGCGTGTACCGCACGGCGTTGGAGGCGAGGTTGATGAAGGCGCTGGCAAGCTCGGTTTCAGCGCCGAGCAGGTCGTGCGCGCCCGCGATGTCCAGCGATATGCGGTGGCGCCCGCCGGAGAGCAGCTCCGCTTCGGATTTCACCCGTTCGAGCAGCGCTCGCAGCGCGACGCGCTCCTGAGGCGGCGGCGCCGTCGCGTGCTCGAGCGCGGACAGCGTCAGCAGGTCTTCGATCAGGCGCTTCATGCGCTCCGCCTGCGGCGCCATGAGGCCGACGTAGTCGCGCACGCGCGCGGCGTCGAGCTTCAGGTCCTGGATGGTCTCGAGAAAGCCGGCGAGAACGGTCAGCGGCGTGCGCAGCTCGTGCGACACGTTGGCGACGAAATCGCGCCGCATCGCCTCGAGCCGCTCGGCCCCGGTCACATCGTGCGACAGCAGCAGGTTCTCGTCGTCGCCGAACGGCACGATCTGCAGCGCCAGCACCCTCTGCGGCGCGCCGCCGGTGGGGACCCGCACCTGCTGCGCGAAGTCGTCGGCACGCAGGTACTCCGCGAAGGCGGGGTCGCGCACGAAATTCGCCACCGGCTGGCCGCGGTCGCGCTCCGGGTCGAGGCCGAGGTGCTCGCGCGCCGCGACGTTGCACCAGTCGAGGCGGAACTCGCCGTCGAGCAGCGCCACGCCGTAGGGCAGCGCCTGCGCGCCGCGGCGCGAGCGCACGATCAGCTCCGCGAGGCGCCGCTCCCGCCGCAGCGCCGCGCGGCGGTGGCGGTGCAGCGCGTCGAACACCCGCCCCCAGCCGCCGCGCGCCTCGGGAGGATCTTCGAGGTGCGGCTGGATCGCCCAGCGCCGCAGCTTGCGGTACTCGCGCCAGTTGCGCCAGTTGCGCCACAGCGAGGCCGCGAGCGCCGCCGCGGTGAGCGCGAGGGCAAGCTCGGGCCAGCTCATGGCGCCTCAGCTGCGCTGCAGCGCCGCGACCTCGGTGCGAAGCGCGTAGCCGCTGCCGCGGACCGTTTCCACCAGCGCGTCGTGGCCGCTGGGAGCCAGCGCCTGCCGCAGCCGCCGGATGTGCACGTCCACGGTGCGCTCCTCGATGAACACATGGTCGCCCCAGACCTCGTCGAGCAGCTGCGCGCGCGAGTAGACCCGGTTGGGATGCGTCATCAGGTAGTGCAGCAGGCGGAACTCGGTCGGCCCGAGCGCCAGCGGCCTGCCGCCGCCGGTGACGCGGTGCGCGGAGGGGTCGAGGCGCAGCCCGGCGATCTCCACCGGAGTGTCGCCGTGCTGCGGCTTCTTGCGGCGCAGTACCGCGCGGATGCGCGCCACCAGCTCCTTGGTCGAGAACGGCTTGGTGATGTAGTCGTCGGCCCCCGCCTCCAGCCCCGCGACCTTGTCCGGCTCTTCTGCGCGCGCCGTCAGGAAGATCAGCGGCAGCTCCTTGGTGCGCGCGTCGCCCCGCAGGCGCTTGGCGAGCGCGAGCCCGGATTGCCCGGGCAGCATCCAGTCGAGCAGCACCAGGTCGGGGAGCACCTCGCCGAGCAGCCGGCCGGCCTCCTCGGCGCTCTTCGCGCGCAGCGTCTCGTAGCCGGCGTGCTCCAGGTTGACGCCGATCAGCTCGAGGATCGCCGGTTCGTCTTCGACGATGAGGACGGAAGCGGGCATGGCCGCATCTACTCCTTCGCCACCTCGCGCTCGATGTCGGTGAACGACGTGTGGCGCACGTCGGTGCCCTTCACGATGTAGATCACCTGCTCGGCGAGGTTCTTGGCGTGGTCGCCGATGCGCTCGATCGCCTTCGCGACCCAAACGGTTTCCAGCGCCGAGGTGATGGTGCGCGGGTCCTCCATCATGTAGGTGATCAGCTGCCGCAGCACCGAGCGGAACTCGTCGTCGATGGCGGAGTCCTCCTTCAGCACCTCCGCGGCGCCGGCGACGTCGAGCCGCGCGAACGCGTCCAGCGCCTGGCGCAGCATCTTGACCGAGAGCTGCGCCGCGTGGCGGATCGCGGGGAAGCGCTGCGCATAGTGCTGCCCCTGCTCGTGGATGCGCTTCGCCATCCGCGCGATCTTCTTCGCCTCGTCGCCCATGCGCTCGAGGTCGGTGACGATCTTGCTGATCGCCATGATCAGCCGCAGGTCGCCCGCCGCCGGCTGGCGCCGCACCACGAGCTGGCTGCAGGCGCCGTCGATCGCCACCTCGTAGCCGTTGACGCGCGCGTCGTTTTCGATCACCTGCGCCACCAGGCCCGCGTCGCCGGTGGCGAAGGCCTGGGTCGCCGCCAGAATCTGCGATTCGACCAGCCCGCCCATCTGCAGCACGCGGGTGCGCGTGGTGTCGAGGTCGGTCTCGAACTGCTTGGAAAGGTGCTCGGTCACGCCCATGTCGGTCTCCGCTCCGGCTAGCCGAACCTGCCGGTGATGTATTCCTCGGTCTGGGTCTTCTTCGGCTTGATGAAGATGGTGTCGGTGACGTCGTACTCGATCAGCTCGCCCAGGTACATGTACGCCGTGTAGTCCGAGACGCGCGCCGCCTGCTGCATGTTGTGGGTGACGATCACCACCGTGTAGTCGGTCTTCAGCTCGTGGATCAGCTCCTCGACCTTCGCGGTCGAGATCGGGTCGAGCGCCGAGCAGGGCTCGTCCAGCAGCAGCACCTCGGGCTTGATGGCGATGCCGCGCGCGATGCAGAGCCGCTGCTGCTGCCCGCCCGAGAGGCTCTGCCCGCTCTGCGAGAGCTTGTCCTTGACCTCGTTCCAGATCGCGGCCCGCCCCAGAGCCCACTCGACACGCTCGTCCATCTCGCGCCGGCTCAGCTTTTCGAACAGCCGCACGCCGAAGGCGATGTTGTCGTAGATCGACATCGGGAACGGCGTCGGCTTCTGGAACACCATGCCGACCTTGGCGCGGATCAGCGACACGTCCTGGCGGGTAGTGACGAGGTTCTCGCCGTCGAGCAGGATCTCGCCCTCGGCGCGCTGCTCTGGATAGAGCGAGTACATGCGGTTGAAAGTGCGCAGCAGCGTCGACTTGCCGCAGCCGGAGGGGCCGATGAACGCCGTGACCTTGCGCTCCGGGATGTCCATGCTGATGTTCTTGAGGGCGTGGAAATTGCCGTAGTAGAAGTTCAGGTCCCGGATGCGCAGCTTCGGGCTGACGTCGCCCAGCGCCGCCGCGGGCGCCCCGCCGCCGGCGCGGATCGTGGTATGGATCTCAGGGCGGTTCATCTCAATCGGCCTTTCTGAAAATGGCGCGCGCCAGGATGTTGAGCAGCAGCACCGCGATCGTGATCAGCGCGGCGCCGCCCCAGGCGAGCCGATGCCAGTCCTCGTACGGGCTCATCGCGAACTGGAAGATCACCACCGGCAGGTTGGAAATCGGCGCGTTCAGGTTGGCGGACCAGAACTGGTTGTTGAGCGCGGTGAACAGCAGCGGCGCGGTCTCGCCGCTGATGCGCGCCACCGCCAGCAGGATGCCCGTGGTGATCCCGGTGCGCGCCGCGCGATAGGTGATGAAGGTGATCATCTTCCACGCCGGGCAGCCGAGCGCCATGGCGGCCTCGCGCAGGCTGTTCGGCACCAGCTTCAGCATGTCGTCCGTGGTGCGCACGACCACCGGGATCACCAGCAGCGCGAGCGCCAGGGCTCCGGCCCATGCCGAGAAGTGCTTCACCCGCGCGACGTACACCGAATACACGAACAGGCCGATGACGATCGACGGCGCCGACAGCAGCACGTCGTTGAGGAACCGCGTCGCGCCCGCGAGCCAGCTACGCTTTCCATACTCCGCCAGATAGGTGCCCGCCAGGACGCCGACGGGCGTCCCGATCAGGGTGCCGACGGCGACCATCATCGCGCTCCCGGCGATGGCGTTGGCGAGCCCGCCGTCGGACCCGGGCGGCGGCGTCATCTGGTAGTAGAGCGTGGCGCGGGCGAGCGCGTTCCCGCCCTCGTAGAGCAGCGTGCCGAGGATCCACGCCAGCCAGAACAGGCCGAAGCTGAGCGCGAGCGCCGATACCGTCAGCAGGACGAAGTTGGTCCGCCGGCGCGCCCGGTAGCGCGGGTTGGCCGGATCGATGATCGGGGCCGCGCCCGCCGTCCCGCCCGCCGCCGCCCTCATGTCTTCCGCCCCTCGCCCTTGGCGAGCTGCATCAGCAGCAGCTTCGAGAGCGCCAGCACCACCGTGGTGATGAGAAATAGGATCAAGCCGAGCTCGTACAGCGCGGAGAAGTAGAGGTTGCCGACGGCCTCGGTGAACTCGTTGGCGAGCGCCGAGGCGATGCTGTTGCCCGGCGCCATGAGCGAAGCCGCGAGCTCGTGCGCGTTGCCGATGACGAAGGTCACCGCCATCGTCTCGCCGAGCGCGCGCCCCAGGCCGAGCATGATGCCGCCGATGACGCCGACCTTGGTATAGGGCAGCACCACGCGCCAGACGACTTCCCAGGTGGTGGCGCCGAGCCCGTACGCCGATTCCTTAAGCATCGGCGGCACGATCTCGAATACGTCGCGCATCACCGCGGTGATGAACGGGATCACCATGATCGACAGGATCAGGCCGGCGCTCAGCATGCCGATGCCGATCGGCGGTCCGGCGAACAGCGCCCCGATCCCCGGCAGGCCGCCCAGCAGTTTGATCAGGACCGGCTGGATCTGGGTCTGGAACACCGGAGCGAACACGAACAGTCCCCACATCCCGTAGATGATCGAGGGGATGGCGGCGAGCAACTCGATCGCGGTGCCGAGCGGGCGCTTCAGCCAGCCCGGCGAGAGTTCGGTCAGGAACAGCGCGATGCCGAAGCTCACCGGCACGCCGATCAGCATGGCGATCGCAGAGGTCACGAGGGTGCCGTAGATCGGCACCAGGGCGCCGAAGTTCTCCTGCACCGGATCCCAGGCCTTCGACCAGACGAACGAGAAGCCGTACTTCTTGAGCGTGAACTGGCTGCCGAAGACGAGCGAAACGAGTATCGCGGCGAGGAGGCTGAAGACGAGGAGCGCGAAGAAGCGCGTCAGCCACTCGAACGCGGCGTTCAGCCAGGGCGCGCCGTCGATGCGGCGCGGATCTCGGGAATCGCTGGTCACGATCGGGCTTGCGGCGGCGGAGCCGTTCAGCGTTGCAGCAGGCATGGAAGGTTCAACTCGCCGATTGTAGGGGAGCCCCGGGGCCGGGCAGAACGAAAACGAGGCGGCTCGCACCGCCCCTTTTCGGATCAAAGACTTGGTATTGCAAGGCTCAGTAGACGGCCTTGCCGGAGCTGTCCTTGATCAACGAGCGCCAGTGGGACTTGATGATGTTCACGACCGAGTCCGGCATGGGGATGTAGTCCAGGCTGGAGGCCATGTCGTCGCCGTTCGCGTACGCCCACTCGAAGAACTTGAGCACCTGCTTCGCGTTCTCCGGCTTGTCCTGCGTCCGGTGCATCAGGATGAAGGTCGCGCCCGCGATCGGCCAGGAATCCTTGCCCGGCGCGTCGGTGAGGATCATGTACATGCCAGGCGCGTTGTTCCAGTCGGCGCCCGCGGCCGCCGCCATCACCGCGGCAGGCGTCGGCGTCACCACGTTTCCGTCGCGGTTCACCATCTTCGCGTAGGTCAGATGGTTCTGCTTCGCGTACGCGGACTCGACGTAGCCGATCGCGCCGGCAATGCGGCCCACATAGTTGGACACGCCCTCGTTGCCCTTGCCGCCCACGCCGGTCGGCCAGTTGATCGAGGTGCCCATGCCGACCTTCTCCTTCCACTCCGGGCTGACTTTCGACAGGTAGTTCGAGAAGATGAACGTCGTGCCCGAGCCGTCCGAGCGGTGCACGACCGAGATCGCCTCGTCGGGCAGCGCCACGCCCGGGTTGTTCGACTTCAGCGCCGCGTCGTTCCACTTCTTGATCTTGCCGAGATAGATGTCGGCAAGCTGGGCCGGCGTCAGCGTGATCGCGCCCGCCGCGATGCCCTTGAGGTTGTAGACCGGCACCACCCCGCCCATGACCGTCGGGAACTGCATCAGTCCGTTCTTCTCGAGCACGTCCGGCGTCAGCGGCATGTCCGAAGCGCCGAAGTCCACGGTCTTCGCCTCGATCTGCTTGATGCCGCCGCCGGAGCCGATCGACTGGTAGTTCAGGCCGGTGCCGGTCGCCTTGTTGTACGCGTCCGCCCATTTGGCGTAGATGGGGTAGGGAAAGGTCGCGCCTGCGCCGGTGATGTCGCCGGCGTAGACATTCGCCGCCATCAGGGTCGCGGCGGCGACGCCGAGCGCCTTCGCTGCAATGCGGAACTTGGTCATCGGAAATCCTCTTCGTTGCGGGTTGACGAGAAGCGCCGTCACAGTAGCGCCACATTGTTACGGCGGCGTGACAGGGGGTTGGGTCGCGCTGCCGCGAGGGCTAAAATTCACCTTTGCAGCATGGAGGTAGCTATGAATGCACCCGCCAAGGCCGGCTTGCCGGCCATCCCCCTGAAGGACCCCAAGCTCTTCCGCGAGCAGGGCTATATCGACGGCGCCTGGACGGCGGCCGACTCGCGCAAGTCCTTCGCCGTGATCGATCCAGCGACGGGACAAGAGATGGGCAGCGTGCCCGACATGGGCGCGGCCGAGACGCGGCGCGCAATCGACGCCGCCGAGCGCGCGTGGCCCGCGTGGCGCGCCAGGACCGCCAAGGAGCGCGCCGCGATCCTGCGCCGGTGGTTCGACCTGATGATGGCGAACCAGGACGACCTCGCGCTCCTGCTCACCACGGAGCAGGGCAAGCCGCTCGCGGAAGCAAAGGGCGAGATCGCCTACGGCGCCTCGTTCGTGGAATGGTTCGCCGAGGAGGCGAAGCGCGTCTACGGCGACGTCATCCCGCAGCACCAGGCCGACAAGCGCATCCTCGTGCTGAAGCAGCCCGTGGGCGTCGCCGCGATGATCACGCCGTGGAACTTCCCGAACGCGATGATCACGCGCAAGGCGGGTCCGGCGCTCGCCGCCGGCTGCACCGTGGTCCTCAAGCCCGCAGAGCAAACGCCGTTCTCGGCGCTGGCGATAGCCGAGCTCGCGGAGCGCGCCGGGATCCCGAAAGGCGTCTTCAACGTCGTCACGGGCGATGCGCCGGCCATCGGCAAGGAGCTCTGCGCCAACCCGAAGGTGCGCAAGCTCTCCTTCACCGGCTCGACCGAGGTCGGGCGGATCCTGATGCGCCAGTCCGCGGACACCATCAAGAAGCTCTCGCTGGAGCTCGGCGGCAATGCGCCGTTCATCGTCTTCGACGACGCGGACCTGGATGCCGCGGTCGAAGGCGCGATCGCGAGCAAGTACCGCAACGCGGGACAGACCTGCGTCTGCGCCAACCGCATCTACGTCCAGGACGGCGTCTACGACGCCTTCGCGGCGAAGCTCGCCGAGAAGGTCAAGGCATTCAAGGTCGGCGCCGGCACCGAGGCCGGGGTGGTGATCGGGCCGCTGATCGACGCGCAAGGCATGGCGAAGGTCGAAGAGCACGTGGCCGACGCCACCGGCAAGGGCGCGAAGGTCGTCCTCGGCGGCCGCCGGCACAGCCGCGGCGGCCTGTTCTTCGAGCCCACCATCCTGACCGGCGTGACGCAGGCGATGCGGGTCTCGCGCGAGGAGACCTTCGGGCCGGTCGCGCCGCTGTACCGCTTCAAGACCGACGACGAGGCGGTGGCGATGGCGAACGACACCGAGTTCGGCCTGGCGGCGTACTTCTACGGACGCGATCTCGGACGCATCTGGCGAGTGGCCGAGGCGCTGGAGAGCGGCATGGTGTGCGTGAACAGCGGCATCCTGTCGACCGAGGTGGCGCCCTTCGGCGGCGTGAAGCAGTCGGGCCTCGGGCGCGAAGGCTCGAAATACGGGATCGAGGAGTACCTCGAGATCAAGTATCTGCTGCTCGGCGGCATCTGAGCGGCCTCAGCGGCCGGCGCAGGGCGCGGCCGGACCGCGTGCCGGCAGCGCGCTCGTCCTCTCGGTGAGCGATTCGAGGAAGGCGACGAGGTCGGCCGTTTCCCGGGCGTCGAGCCTCGCTCCCGGAGAGTGCCGCACCGCGCCGGCCAGCGTGGCGACGCTGCCGTCGTGCATGTAGGGCGCGGTAAGCGCCACGTTCCTGAGCGACGGCACCCTGAAGCGGCCGATATCGCGCGCGTGCGGGGCGACCCGCCGCGTGCGCGCGGCCGACGCGCGCGTCGCGTCATCGTTGTACTCGCCCAGCAGGTTGAACGGGCTGGCAAGAAGCTGCTCGACGCCCGCATAGCGTCCGCGATCCGCCATCCGGTCCGGCGCGGCGGACGCCCCGCCTGCGCGGTAGAACCCTCCATCGGAGAAATCCGGGCCGGCGTGGCAGGTGCTGCAGTGCGCCTCGCCGACGAACATGCGCAACCCGCGCAGCGCCGCGGCGGGGTAGCGCTCCATGCTCGAGGAATCCCCCCGCGCCAGCGCGTCGCGAAACTCGTCGAAGGGGCTGCGGCCGGTGACCAGGGTTTCCTCGAACGCCGCAAGCGCCTTGCCGATTCCCGCGAGCACCGCATCATCCGAGGCGGGCGGCGGGCCGCCGAAGGCCTCGCGCCAGCGGCAAGCGAGCTCGGCATCGCCGCGCAGCAGCGCCGCGGCCTGCGCGGCGCTGCCGCCCATCTCGCGCGGCTGCAGGATCGGGCGGATGCTCTGCGCCCATAGCGAATCGTTCGCCCCGTCCCAGCCGAACCAGCGCGCGTAGCGCACGTTCATCACGCTCAGCGTGTTGCGGTCGGCATCGGCGAGGCCGCGCGCGCGGGCACGCCCGTCCTGCCAGCCGCGAAACGGCGCGTGGCACGTGGCGCAGAGGATCGTCCCGGAGGGCGACAGCCTCGGGTCGAAGAACAGGCGCTCGCCGAGGGCGGCGGCGCGCGCATCGCCCGAGGCCCGGTTGCTCGGATCGGGCGACCACGGCGCCGGCCAGGGGCCATGCCGCAGGACCGCACCCGCCTCCGCGTCGGTCAGCCGCGACGCCCCGACCGGCGCCGCGATCGCGCCGGCGGCGCACAGCGCCATCAGGGCGCCGAGCGAGCGCGCGGACCGCACCGCGCGCGCCGGCGCCGGCGCCGTCACCGCTTCGCGGCGTGCTGCTCGAGCATCTGCACCAGCGCCGTCCGGCCGCTTTCCTTCGCGATTGACAGCGCGCTGTCGCCGCCCGGCGCCTGCAGGTTCGGGTCGGCGCCCTTGGCAAGCAGCATCTCGACGATGCGGTCGTCCCCGTTCGCCGCTGCGATCATCAGCGGGGTGCGGCCGTCGGACTGCCGCATGTCAGGATACCTGCCGTCGTCCAGCAGCTCCTTCACCGCCACGGGATCGCGCATCACGGTAGCGGTGACGATATCGTTGTAGCGCGAGTAGAGCTCCCGGATATCCGCCGGACGCACGTACCCTTGCGGCGCCGCGGGCTTCGCCGGCGCAGGCTTTTCGGCCGCGGTCTCCTTGCTCTCGGCGGGCGCCGCCTCGGCCATGGCGGTCGCGGGCTTTGGCGCCTCGGCGGTCTTCGCGGGCTCGGCCGCGGGCTTGGGCGCCTCGGCCACCTTCGCCGGCTCAGCCGCGGCGGGCTTGGGCGCCGCCGCCGCTTTGGCCTGCTCCATCGCCGGTTTCGCCGCCTCGGCCTTGGGCGCTTCGGCGGGCTTGGCGGCCGCTTTGGGCGCTGCCGCTGCGACCTTCGGCTTCGGCTTCGCCGCCACCTTCGCCGGCGGCGGCGCCTCCTGGAACAGGAAGAACCAGCCGCCCGCGGCGATGAGCGCGAGCACGACGACGCCGATCAGGATCTTGGTGCGATTGTTCAGCTGGATGGCCATGTGCATTTCTCCCTTGCCGTCATTGCGAGACGCGGACGATCATACCCGCGCACGCGAGCGCCGGGAATCGCCTCGCGCGTGGGGTAGACTAATTCGATGGCAGCCGAGCACCTCGCCGCGCTGAAGAAGATGGGCCTCTGCCGCGCGCTCACCGCGGCGGAGCTGGAGACGATCGCCGCGGCGCTCGAGCCGCGCACGGTCGCCGCCGGCGCGGACATTTTCCGGGAAGGCGAGTCCGGCGACGGCCTGTTCCTCGTGGTGAGCGGCGAGGTCGACATCATCAAGCGCGGCTCCGGCGGCGAGCGCCCGCTGGCGCGCCTCGGCGCCGGCGGCATACTCGGAGAAATGTCGCTCATCACCTCGGAGCCGCGCTCCGCGACGGGCCGCGCGGTGCTCGAGACGCGCGTGCTGCGGCTACCCGCCTCCCGCTTCCGCGCGCTCCTCGCCGAAGGCTCGGTCGCCGCCCACAAGGTCGTCGCCGCCATCGCCGAGGTGCTCGCGCAGCGGCTCGCGACGATGAACGCCGTGGTGCTGGATCTCGCCGAGAGGGGCGCCCCCGCCGGCGCCCCGCGCTCGCCGCTGAAGACGCAGGACCTCGCCGAACTGCACCGCACGATGCACGTCTGGTCGTTCTAGACGTTGAAGCGGAAGTAGATGACGTCGCCGTCGCGCACGACGTAGTCCTTCCCCTCCAGCCGCATCCTGCCCGCTTCCTTCGCCTTCTGCTCGCCGCCGCAGGCGACATAGTCTGCGCACGAGATCACCTCGGCGCGGATGAAGCCGCGCTGGAAATCGGTGTGGATCGTGCCGGCGGCCTCGGGCGCGGTCTGCCCGGCGTGCAGCTGCCAGGCGCGCACTTCGCGCGGCCCGGCGGTGAAGAACGTCTCCAGGCCGAGCAGCGCGTAGCCGGCGCGAATGAAGCGGTTCAGCCCCGGCTCGGCCATGCCCATGTCGTCCAGGAACAGCTTCTTGTCCGCGTCGCTCATGTCCGCGATCTGCGCCTCGATCGCGGCGCTGATCGCCACCACGCCCGCGCCTTCCGCGGCGGCAAGCCGTTCCACCACCGCGAGCTGCGGGCTGTCCCTGAAGCCGCGCTCGGCGACGTTCGCGACGTACAGCGTCGGCTTCATGGTGAGCAGGAAGAGCGGGTCGAGCACCGCGCGCTCCTCCCGGGCCCAGCCCACCGTGCGCGCCGGCTTGCCGGTATCCAGCGCCGCTCGTGCCTTCTCCAGCACGGCGACGAGGCGCTGGGCGTCCTTGTCGCCGGCGACCTTGGCCACCTTCTCGACCCTGGCAAGCTGCTTCTCGATCGTCTGCAGGTCGGCGAGCGCAAGCTCGGTATGGATGGTTTCGATATCGGATGCCGGATCCACTTTGCCCGCGACGTGGACCACGTTCGGATCGTCGAATACCCGGACCACGTGCGCGATCGCCTCCACCTCGCGGATGTGGGCGAGGAACTGGTTGCCGAGGCCCTCGCCCTTCGAGGCGCCCGCCACCAGCCCGGCGATGTCGACGAACTCCACGGTGGCCGGCACGATGCGCTCCGGCTTCGCGATCGCCGCGATCGCGTCGAGCCGCGGATCCGGCACCTGCACGATGCCGACGTTCGGCTCGATGGTGCAGAACGGATAGTTCTCCGCCGGGATCGCCGAGCGCGTAAGCGCATTGAACAAGGTGGACTTGCCCACGTTCGGCAGGCCCACGATCCCGCAGCGCAGGCTCATTTCTTCTTGCCGGGGTGCAGCAGCGAGCCGATCAGGCCTTTCAGGCCCGCCTTGGAGGCTTCGCCCTTCGCTTCGGGAGCTTTCTCTTCGGGAGCTTTCTCTTTGGCTTTCGCTTGCGGAGCCTTCGCTTCAGGGGGCTTCGGTTGGGCGGTCTCGGGTTTTTCGGGCGCCTTCGCCTCGGGCTTCTTCTCTGCCGGACGATCCGCTTCCGCCTTCTCCGCCGTGTGCAGCCTCTGCATGGCGCCCTGCAGGTCGCCGGCGAGGCAAAGCGGCAGCACCTCGAGCGAGCGCGCGATCGCCGCGTCGATCGCCTCGCGCTCCTCCGCCGGCGGCTTGCCGAGCACGTAGTCCGCGACCGCCCCCTTGTCGCCGGGGTGTCCGACGCCCAGGCGCAGGCGCCAGTAGTCGTGGGTCGCCAGGCGCTGGGATATGTCCCTCAGGCCGTTGTGCCCGGCGATGCCGCCGCCCTGCTTCAGGCGCGCGGTCCCCGGTGGGAAATCTACCTCGTCGTGCACTACCAGGATTTCCGGGGCCGGGATCCTGAAGAACCCGGCGATCATCTGCACCGCGCGGCCGCTGGCGTTCATGAAGCTCTGCGGCAGCACCAGCCAGGCGCCGTTGCCGGCGAGGCGGCCCACCAACGCCTGGTACTTCGCCTCCTTGCGCAGCGCGACGCCGGATTGCGCCGCGAGCCGCTCCAACAGCCAGAAGCCGGCGTTGTGGCGCGTGCGCTCGTACTCCTTGCCCGGATTGCCCAGGCCGACGACGAGGCGGATGCCGGACAAGACCTACTTCTTCTCTTTCTTCTCGGCCGCCTTGTCGCCCGCCTTCTCTGCCGCGGGCTTGGCCGCCGGCTTGGCGGCGCCCTTGTCGCCCGCGGCGGCCTCGGCGGCCGCTTCCGGCGCGGCCTGCTCGCTCGCCGGGACTTCGCCCGGCGCCACCGCTTCGGCGGCAGCTGCGGCCTCCTCTTCCTCGGTCACCAGCACCGGCTGGATGATGGTGGCGACGACCGGGTTCTCGCCCCGGTGCAGCACCGCCTCCACCCCGCTCGGCAGCTTGAGGTCCTTGACGTGGATCGACTTGCCGATCGAGAGCTCGCCCATGTCGACCTCGATGAACTCCGGCAGGTCGCCCGGCAGGCAGCGGACGTCGAGGTCGTTCAGCACGTGGTTGGCGACGCCGCCCTGCTCCTTCACGCCGGGAGACGTCTCGGCGTTGACGAAGTGCAGCGGCACCTTCATGTGGATCTTCTTGTCCTTCGAGACGCGCTGGAAGTCGACGTGCTGCACCCGGCCCTTCCACGGGTGCATGTTGAACGCGCGCAGCAGCACATCCTCGGCCACGCCGTCGAGCTTCAGCGTCAGGATCGAGGCGTGGAACGTCTCCTTCGAGAGGTTATGCAGCAGCTCCTTGTGGTCGAGTTCGATCGTGACCGCGTCCCCGTCGCCGCCGTAGATGATTCCGGGCACTCCGCCCGAGCGGCGCAGACGGCGGCTCGCACCCGTTCCCTGCGCCTCGCGCTTGCGCGCGCTGATTTCGATCTTCATCGCTGCACTCCTTGGTGATCCGCCGGCTCCGCGACCAGACGCCGGCAGGGTTGGAAAATCGTGCCGGCTACTCGATGAACAGCGAGCTCACCGAGTCCTCGGTGTAGATCCTGAGGATCGTCTCCGCGAGCAGGCCGGCCACCGACAGGCTGCGGATCTTGCGGCAGGCGCGCGCGTCCTCGCCTAGCGGAATGGTGTCCGTGACCACCAGCTCGTCGAGGTCCGACTCGGCGATTCGCCTCGCCGCGCCGCCCGACAGCACCGCGTGGGTGCAGTAGGCGACCACCTTGACCGCGCCTTCCTTCTTCAGCACCTCGGCCGCCTTGCACAGCGTGCCGGCGGTGTCGACCATGTCGTCCATGATGACGCAGGTCCGTCCCCGCACCTCGCCGATCACGTTCATGACCTCGGAGACGTTGGCGCGCGGGCGCCGCTTGTCGATGATCGCCAGGTCGGACTCGAGCCGCTTGGCCAGCGCGCGCGCCCGTACCACGCCGCCGACGTCGGGCGAGACCACGATCAGGTTCTCGTAGCCCTGCTTCCAGACGTCGCCCAGCAGCACCGGCGCGGCGTAGATGTTGTCCACCGGGACGTCGAAGAAGCCCTGGATCTGGTCGGCATGCAGGTCCATGGTCAGCACGCGCGCCACCCCGACCGAGGTGAGCATGTTGGCGACCACCTTGGCGCTGATGCCGACGCGCGCCGAGCGCGGACGCCGGTCCTGGCGCGCATAGCCGAAATACGGGATCGCCGCCGATACGCGCGCGGCCGACGAGCGTTTGAGCGCGTCGACCATCACCATCAGCTCCATCAGGTTGTCGTTGGTCGGCGCGCAGGTCGACTGCAGCACGAACACGTCCTTGCCGCGCACGTTCTCCATGATCTCGACCATCACCTCGCCGTCGGAGAACTTCCCGACCACCGCGCGCCCGAGGGAGATGGTGAGGTGCTTGACGACCTCCTGCGCGAGGCGGGGGTTGGCGTTCCCGGTGAACACCATCAGGCGGTCCATCGCGGGGCGCGGCGTCACGATGTTCACCGTGCCGCGCCCCTGAGCAGGATGGCTGGGGCGCTAGGATTCGAACCTAGGAATGCCGGAATCAAAATCCGGTGCCTTAGACCAGCTTGGCGACGCCCCATCCGCGCGGCAGACATCATTCTGGAATCCAGTCGTGCAGCGGATGCCGCTCGAGCCCGCGGGCGACGAAGCCGCGCATCGCCGGCGGCAGCGCCCGCTCCAGCGCGCGCGCCGCCTGCTCGTCCGCGAACTCGGCGAATACGCATGCCCCGGAGCCCGTCATGCGCGCTTGCGCGGCACGCCGCCTCAGCCACGCGAGGTGCTCCGCGATCTCGGGATGGCGACGCGTCGCGACTGACTCGAGATCATTGCGGCCCTGCCCCGACAAAAAGGGCGGTATTTTGAGTCGTTTCGTATCCCGTGTCAACGCGGCGTCCGAGTAGATTTCCGCTGTGGAAACCGCGACTTGAGGCGTCAGGACGAGATACCAGGCGGCCGCCAGATCCAGCGCCGTCAGGCGCTCACCGACGCCCTCGCCGAGCGCGTTCGAGCCCAGCAGGAAAAACGGCACGTCGGCGCCGAGGCGCGCGCCCATCTCCATCAGCTGGTCCCGCGACAAATTGGCGCCCCACAGGCGGTTCAGCACGATCAGCGTGGTAGCCGCGTCCGACGACCCGCCGCCGAGGCCGCCGCCGACGGGAACGATCTTCTCGAGGGCGATTTCGCACCCGAGGGCGGTGCCGCTGCGGGCCTTGAGGCTCTCGGCGGCCCTGACGCAGAGGTTCTGGTTTCCGAAGACGCCGTCGAAGCGGATCGCGCCGTCGTCCCGCACCGAAATCCCGATTCGGTCGCAGCGGTCGATCAGCCGGAACACCGTCTGCAGCTCGTGCATGCCGTCGGCCCGGCGGCCGAGCACGTGCAGCAGCAGGTTCAGCTTCGCCGGCGCCGGATAGCGGCCTGGCGCGGGGGCGGCTAGCGCCATTCGGAGATCGCGAGGCGGAGCTCGAGCCCCGGATAGGCGAGGCGCATGCGCACCGGGCGCGACGCGTCGTCGTACTCGAGGTATTCGACGGTCCAGCCCGACTGGGCGAAGCCGGCCAGCAGCCCCGAGTCGTCGCGCCGGATGGCGCCGGGCGGCGGCGCCGGAGCCTGCGCCGGCCTGCCGCGCGCCCAGTCGGCGAGCCCCGCCAACGGGACGCGAAAGCCGAGCACCCGTTCGGTAAGCGCCTCCGCGCTGGCGGCGTGGTAATCGCGCGAGTCGGGCGTGGTGAGCGTGTAGGCGCCGCCCAGGCGCACGATGCGCGCGATGCCCTGCCCGAAGGGCGTCGTCAGCAGCATCTCGTCGCTCGAGGGCGCGTGGCGCCACGCGAAGTTGCCGCTCGCGGCATCGTCGCCGTACTTGACGGCGAACCGGCCCGACACCTCGAACTCCACCTCGGCCGCCGGCAGGGTGAAGCGCGGGCCGGCGCACGCCGCCGCCGCGAGCGCCGCCGCCGCGAGCGCGCCGCGCAGCCGGAGCGCGCGTGATCGCGCCGGCACGCTACCGGGTGAAGCGCTGGATCGTCTTGCGCAGCGTCTCGTTCTCCGGGCTCGACTTAACCGCCTCCGCCCAGACGCGGCGCGCCTCGTCGTGATTGCCGAGCACCCAGAGCACCTCGCCGAGGTGCGCGCCAATCTCGCCGTCCGAGCGCCCGTTCCAGGCGCGGCGCAGCTGCGCCACGGCGCCTTTCAGGTCGCCCATGCGGTACAGCACCCAGCCCATCGAGTCGATGATGAAGAAGTCGTCCGGCCGCAGCGACAGTGCCTTCTCGATCAGCTGCTTCGCCTCCGGCAGCCGCACGTCGCGGTCCGCGAACGAATACCCGAGCGCGTTGTAGGCGTGCGCGTAGTCGGGCTTGATCTTGATCAGCCGCTTCAGGCTGGACTCGAGGACGTCGAACTTGTCGAGCTTCTCCGCGGTGAGCGCCCGGTCGTACAGCAGGTCGGGCTGGTCGGGGTCCTTGCGCAACGCGCCGTCGAGCAGGTCGAACGCCTCCTGCGGGCGGTTGGCGTCCCGCAACAGCTGCGACTCGGCGAGCAGCAGCTGCACGCGTTCCTCCTCGTTCGCCGCCGGCACCGAGTGAAGGTACTTGCGCGCCCCGTCGAGATCGCCCTGCTTCGCCATCGCGTTGGCGGTACGCATGCGCGCCGCGAGCGCGTGGTCGCCGTGCTGGATGGTCTTGTACCAGTCGATCGCGCGCGCCCAGTCCTTCTGCTCTTCGGCGACTTGGCCGAGCGTGTAGCGCAGGCCGTCCGGATCGCGATAGCCCATGTCGAGCAGGCGCTTGAGGTTCGCCTCGGCCACGGCATAGTCCTTCGCCTGGAAGGCGAGCAGCCCGACCGCGTAGATCGCGTCCATGTCGTCCTTGTAGCGCGACAGGATGCGCTCGAACTCGGCGCGCGCCTCGGGATAGTGCCTCGCCAGCACCAGGCTCCTCGCGTAGTTGAGCCGCACGTCGCGCGCGTCCGGGTGCTTCGCCAGGTAGGCGGCGAGGCTCTCGGCCGCCTCTTCCGGCGAGCGCCGCTCGAGCAGCTGCGCCTCGTAGAGCGCGGCCACTTCCCAGTCCGGGCGCAGCTCGCCGGCCTTGCGGATCTCGGCGAGCGCGAGGTCTTCGTCGCCCGCCGCGGACGCCGCCTGCGACACCGCGAAATGAGCCTGCGGCAGCGTCGGGTAGTCGTCCGCGAGCTTGCGCACCACCCGCAGGTTCGCCGCCGCGTCGGGATTGGCGGCGAGCAGCCGCTGCAGCTGCATGAACCCGTTCGGCGCGGCGTTGGCGTTGCTCGCCAGCAGCTTCGCCAGATAGGGCTCCGCCTCCTCGACCTGCTTCGCGCTCACCAGCAGCACGATCAGCGTCTGCAGCGCCTGCGCCGAGTCGGGGTCGGTGTCGAGCCAGATGCGCGCGGCCGCCAGCGCGTTCTGCGGCATGCGCGCGTAGTTCGAGATCTCGACCGCGCGCCGCGCCACGCGCGGATCGCGCGTGCGCTTGGCCAGGTCGAGGTAGGTCTGCGCCGCGAGCGCCGCGTCGCCGCGCTGCGCGGCGATCTCGCCGAGCAGGAACTCGTAGAGCAGCTGGTCGGTGAGCTCCAGCGACGGCAGGCGCGGCTTGGAGCTGGCGGGCTGCGGCGCGGCGACGCCGCCCGGCCCCTCGTCGTCTAGGTCGAGCGTCTGCTGCGCGCGCGCCACGCCACCGCAGGCGAGCGCCAAGGCGAGCACGGCGGCGAGCATCGAGCGCAGCGGCATGGCAAACCGAGTGTAGGTAGTTTTGATGCTGCGCACAAGACGAGCGGCTATACAATCCGCGCACGCGAGCGCGGGCCATGCCAGAACTTCCCGAGGTAGAAGTGACTCTCAGAGGTATCGCGCCCCTGCTGGTGGGAAAGCGCATCGCGTCCGTGGTAGTCCGCGAGCCGCGGCTGCGCTGGCGCGTGCCTGACGCCGTGCGCAAGCTTGCCGGGCGCGAGGTGCGCGCGCTGCGCCGGCGCGGCAAATACCTCCTGATCGACTGCGGCGGCGGGCACCTCATCGTGCACCTCGGCATGTCGGGGAGCCTGCGCCTAGCGGCGCCGGGCTCGGCGCCCGGGCGGCACGATCACTTCGACCTGGTGCTCGCCGGGCGTACGCTGCGCCTGCGCGATCCGCGCCGATTCGGCGCAGTGCTGTGGACCGAGGCCGCCCCGGAGACGCACCCGCTACTGCGCCACCTCGGCGTCGAGCCGCTGTCGCCCGCGCTCGGTGGCGGGAGCCTGCATGCGCTGACGCGCGCGCACCGCACCTCGATCAAGCAGTTCCTGATGGATGCGCGCCGCGTCGCGGGCGTCGGCAACATCTACGCTTCCGAAAGCCTCTACCTCGCCGGCATCCACCCGCGCACGCCTGCGCGCCGCCTGTCGCCCGAGCGCTGCGCGCGGCTGGCGCGCGCGCTGAAGCGCACGCTGCGCGCCGCGATCCGCGCCGGGGGGTCGACGCTGCGCGACTTCGTCGGCAGCGACGGCGCGCCGGGCTACTTCCAGCGCCGCGCCTGGGTGTACGACCGTGCGGGACTGCCGTGCCGGCGCTGCGGGACGCCCATCAGGAAGATCGTGCAAGGGCAGCGCGCAACGTACTTCTGCCCCAGGTGCCAGCGCTAGCCCTGCTTCAGCGCCTTGACCTTCGCCGCCAGCCGCGTGCCGACCCTGGGATGCACGAACTTGGAGACGTCGCCGCCGAGCGAGGCGATCTCGCGCACCAGCGTCGCGGAAATGAACATGTGCTCGCCGCCGGGCGTGAGGAAGATAGTCTCCATCTCGGGGTAGAGATCGCGGTTCATGCCGGCGAGCTGGAACTCGTACTCGAAGTCCGACACCGCGCGCAGGCCCCTCAACACCACGCGCGCGCCCTGCGCGCGCACGAATGCGGTCAGCAGGCCGCTGAAGCCGGTCACCTCGAGGTTGCGGACGTCGGCGAGCGCCTCGCGCGCCATCTCGATGCGCTCGCCGACGCTGAAGAAGGTGCGCTTCGGCGTGCTCTCCGCGATCGCCAGGACCACCGCGTCGAACAGGACGCTCGCGCGCCGCACGAGGTCCTCGTGGCCCCGCGTCAGCGGGTCGAACGTGCCCGGGTAAACCGCCTTGATCATGGCGCTCCTTCCGTAGCGTTCCACTGCAGCAGCTGAAAGCTCACCCGCCCGGCCCGGCCGCGCCTGAGCTCGGTCCACGGCGCGCTGGCCGCCACGACGCTCTCGGCCTCGACATACACCCGCGCGCCCGGCGCCAGCCGCGGCGCAAGGCGCGCCAGGATGGCGGGCAGCACATTCTGCCCGAACGGAGGATCGAGGAAAACCACGTCGAAGCGCGCGCCCGGGCGCGCAAGGTAGGAGTCGGCGTCGGCGCCGACGATCTCCACCTCGCGCGCGCCCAGCGCGGTGCGGCTTCGCTCCAGAGCGGCGCGCGCGGCGCGGTCGGTCTCGACCATCACCACGCGCGCCGCGCCGCGCGAGGCCGCCTCGAAGCCGAGCGCGCCGCTGCCGGCGTAGAGGTCGAGGCAGGCGCAGCCGTCGAGGGTCTGGCCGAGCCAGTTGAACAGCGTCTCGCGCACGCGGTCGGGAGTCGGCCTGAGGCCCGGCCGCGGCGCGACGCGCAGCCGCCGGCTGCGGAACTTTCCGCCGACGATGCGCAGGGTGCCGCCGTGCGCTCGCGCTTTGCCGGTAGAATCCACGCATCCATGGTAGCAGCGACCTCGTGGGCGGCGCGCCTCAAGGCGGGCCTCGCGCGCACGCGCGAAGCTTTGGGCGGAGGCCTCGGCGCGCTGCTCGGCGCGCGGCGCGTCGACCCGGCGCTTTACGAGGCGCTCGAGACGGCGCTGCTCGCCGCGGACTGCGGCGTCGAGGCGACGCGCGCCCTGCTCGAAGAGCTCCAGCGCCGAGCGCGCAGCCGGCGGATCGAGGACGGCGCCGCGCTGAAGGCCGCGTTGACGGAGTTGCTCGCCGAGCGCCTGGCGCCGCTGGAGCGGCGCCTCGTCCTCCCGGCCGGCGAGGCGCGCCCCTTCGTGATCATGCTCGCGGGCGTCAACGGCTCCGGCAAGACCACCTCGATCGGCAAGCTGGCGCAATGGCTGCAGTCCGGCGGCGCGAGCGTGATGCTCGCTGCGGGCGACACCTTCAGGGCGGCGGCACGCGAGCAGCTCGCGGCCTGGGGCGCGAGGAACGGCGTCGCGGTGATCGGGCAGCAGGGCGGCGACCCGGGCGCGGTGATGTTCGACGCGGTGAGCGCGGCGCGCGCGCGCGGCGCCGAC
>Ga0335085_10001336_pt1 | contig 53951 bp, 48 predicted proteins | sample Lox_Sample_45_FD_206712 | JGI IMG/M metagenome (GOLD analysis project Ga0335085, IMG submission 206712) | Soil microbial communities from Loxahatchee National Wildlife Refuge, Florida, United States - Lox_Sample_4.5 | ecosystem: Environmental > Terrestrial > Soil > Wetlands | place: USA... | reverse complement strand
CCGTTTCTTCAGGCCGGGATGAAAGCCGAGCGGCGATGTCACCAAACGAGGTCTTCGCGCCCGTGGCCACGACTAAGGCGGTTGCGGTTCCACTTACGACGGATGTTCCTAGAAAAACCATGCTGGTGGCATCGGCCCGGGTGGAAGCTTCCGTACCACCAGCCTGCTTTTCAACCGGCAGCGACTCGCCCGTCAATGCTGCTTGTTGGATGTAGAGGTCTCTGGAAACGAGAAGGCGGGCATCCGCCGGGACCAAATCGCCAGCCGAAAGGCGCACCACATCCCCAGGAACAATGTCATTTCGGCGTATGTCTCTCCATTCTCCATCCCGCAAAACTGTGGCCGTGGGGGCGACGCGTTCACGCAACCGTTCGACTGCTTGCTGTGAGCGGTAAGTCTGGGTGAAGTCGACAGTCACGCTCATTAACACAATGGCGATGATGATGCCGGCGTCGACTTTTTCACCAAGAAAAATGGACGCCACAGCAGCAATGAGCAAAATCATCACCAACGGATTTAAGAAAAGGCGGAGCAGGTCGAGAATGGGGGAAGGCCGTCGCCGGGGGGTGGGGTCATTGGGGCCGAACTGTGTAAGTCGAGACGCAGCTTCTTGGGAGGTCAAGCCCCGGGTGGGCGCCATGGAACGGTTTGCCAACGGAGGGGCCTCTGTTGCCTCTTGAATTTCCATTGGACTTACTCCTTGTTCCTCTACGTCTAAGAAATCATCGAACCCCATCCAATCTCTTTTTTCCAATTATGAGTCCTTCGCGTGTCAGAAATTAGCCGTATGTTATGACGTAAGCCGACGAGGATCTTCAAAAAGGCGCGCAGTCACAGCGCCAAATACAAATCCGCCAATGTGCGCCAGGTAAGCCACTCCGCCGGTCTGAACTGTGGCTACGACGCCGGCATTGAACAGCTGGGATATAAACCAGAAACCGATCAGAAGCGCAGCCGGGATGAAGCGGATGCGCACGAAGATGAAGAAAAACAGAAGGGTGCGAATCTGGTCGCGCGGATAAGTGACCAGAAACGCGCCCATCACTGCGGCGATCGCCCCGCTTGCCCCGAGGTTTGGGATTGTGGAATGGGGGTTGGCGACGACCTGCGCCAGCATAGCCACGATTCCGCCAAGGAGGTAGAAACCAAGATACCGGAATGGGTTCATGGCATCTTCGATTTCCGGACCAAAGGCCCATAAGAACACCATGTTGCTAACGATGTGCAACCAACTGCCGTGCAGGAACATGGAGGTCAGAATGGTAATCCAATGATGGCCGGTAACAATGTCGGAGGGGATAACTGACCACCGGGTGACGAAGGCTTCGCCGCCCATGAGCTCAAGCGAAAAAACGAAAGCATTGGCGACAATGATGAGGATCGTCGTTATAGGAATGCTTGCCGGCCGTCGCGATGCATCACCTAAAGGTATCATGCCTCCCATACTGTCTCTCGCTTTCCTAAAACTGGAATTCAATTGGGCTTAGGGAAATGCGCAGGGGTTCTGATCCTGGCGTTCAGGAGAAAGACAACCCCGGGGCCCCTGAGATTACGTTCTCCCGATTGGCTCGACCAAACGCATACGTAAAGTGTTACCAGGCATAACCGCCATTGCTATTGTGCCCATGCTCGCTCGAGCTGTTCTTCTTTCTCGGGGGACAATACGTCGCGAGTTTTCTGAATTTCGCCTTCTGCAAACACTGGGGGTGAATAGACGACGATTACCTTGAGATCGCGATGTGCTGGATTGCGCAAGGTATGTTGCTTCCCGGTTGGCACAAAGATTAAATCATGCTTAACAACATCACGGGACCGTCCCTCTAGAACCGATTTGCCCTTACCTTTGGTGACGAATACGAGCGCGTCTGCGTCCTTTCGCTCTACTTCGGTTTCTTCACCCTTCGAGATATTCATCACAACCAATTGACTGTAAGACCCCGTGAAAACCACTTTGCGGTAGAACTGATTTTCTAAGGCATATTGCTTTATGTCTCCTTCAAACCAGAAGGAGCCGCCGGATTTCTTATTCGTTTTATGAGTCATCACTTCACTCCTAAGCTCGTTCTGACCGTTTCCTCGTCATGAACCAGCCGTGTTTGGATCCAAGGTTGCGGATGCTCTTTAAGGCGCTAAGCCAGTTTGGCCACAACGCGACGCGCAGCCAGAGATAGCATGAGTCGAGTAATGCCACTGAACAGCATGCTGATTCCCACCAGCGTCCCGATCACCCATTCCGTACTCCACGGCCACGTTCTCCAAATCATCACGGAGAGTATTAACGCGATGATCCCATCCACGAGAAGCCAACTCGATCCCGGGAGCGGGCGAAGGCTGAATCCCAACACAAATTCCAGGACCGCCTCTACCAATAGATAAATCGCCAACGCAATCGTCAGGGACGCCAGGCCGGCTATGGGATGCATGAGCAAATAGACTCCCATGAAAATGTAGAGAATTCCGACCAGCAACTCCCAGAGGAATCCTCCAGTGCCCGGCCTATACCACGCATATACAAGGTGAATACATCCGCTGAAAACGAGCAGCCAAGCGACGAGGATGTTGACGGCGAATCCTGCTGCCAAGGGCGAAGCGATCGCAAGAATCCCCGCTAGAATCATCAACACGCTTAGCGCAATTGACCACCCAACCGATTTCTTTACAAATGTAGCCTCTGATCTAGTCTCCATAACTCTTCTCCTTTCGTTCGTTTGGCTTCAGGACTTGCGCCCTTCCTGCTAGACGCGCTCGTGACTCGCTTTTTCAAAGGCAGTTTCCAAGTCCTTAGCGGCCTTTTTGAAGCCCGCGCGAATATCCTTCCAGGATCGTTCATCCTCGCGATTTCTCATGCGGACCCGAGCCTTCAATTCGGCAAAAGAATGCTGAGCCGCATTGATGGTTGCGTTGACTTTGTCTCGCAGGTCGGCCTGCAACAAGGTGGCCTGGACGCGAAGATTCTCAAACCACTGCTTCATTTGCAGCAGCCGCTCCTCGAAACTCTCGTGAAGCTTCGCGTGCTCCTTGCGGAGGCGTGACTCGAGGGTGAGAATATGATTCTCCAGGGCTGCCTTTGTCTCTCCGCCCTCTTTCGCAGCCTTCGCCTTCAGATTCGAAATTTCCGCTTTCAAATTGGCGATGTGACTTTCGACAAGCTCTTCGAGCTCGTCACTATAGCGATTGAGCTGACTGTGGAGATGATGGACCCCCGCCGCGATTCCGGCTCTTGTGTTGAGTCCGGCCATCTCCAGTCGAAAGTTCATTTCGCGAATTTCCGACTTCAGCTCGGTGTTCATCGCCCGGATTCGCTCTTCGAGCTTTTCACGCCAGATTTCAAGTTCAGCTCGCTTGGCGGCTATTTCCGCTTCAATCTTGGTTTTTTCCGCCGCTGTGGCAGTCTGAGCCTTCGCCAGCCGTGCCCGGATATCATCCTCAAGGGACTGGATCCTATTTTTCGTTCGTTGCAAATAGGCTTCAAATTCAGCGTCGCGCTCGGCCCGCTTCAGGTCCTTGTGGACTGTTCGCCCAAGTTTCTGCAGCTCTTCGTCGAGCCGCTCTGCGTGGCGATCCTGTACAACCACCGCCAACGCGGAGCCATCGGCGTCGAGGCCGTCCAGGGATCCCTCTGGAAGAGTGCTACGATCCATAAGCCGCATTGATCCCGCTCCAACCAACGCACCGGCGGCGACCCCAGCAGCTGCTCCCAGAGGACCGCCGACCACACCGCCGGCGACGCCACCGGCAACGGCCACACTGGCAGCCGCTACCTTTTCCGCCAGCTCATCATCCATTTCTCGCGTTGTGATATGGCCCTTTTTGTCTTTGTGGATGAGCTCGTAGTCCATCAATTCAATCCAACCATCCCGATCCAGTTCCTTCACCAACTCAAGGGCTTTTGCCGCTCCATCTTTCGAATTTGCAGTCAAAACAATTAAGCTCAATTCGCCCATGGCTTGCTCCTTTCCCAAATATCTATGAAGTCTCGTAGGGTTGTTTTTCAAAGCGACGGAGAGAAACTACCTTTCTACACCAGCATTTTCCTCCCAACTTAATGGTTAAGTCAGTGCCCAACATCACCTACGGCTGGAGGCCAATGTCCCTTCGGAAAATTCAATCCTGCGTCGGATACTCATGTGTGCCAATCTCCCATCCTGGCCGTGACCCAGTTCACTGCGCTTGCCGGAGACAGGTGATAACAAAGAACGTTGCTCGACTCCGCGTTGCAACGAGACTTGGGGTACGTACTAGCACTGAGAATACGCAACGATGGATAGGGCTCGACCGGAGGCAACTATGCCGGAGCCTAGAAAAACCAATGAGAAACCAACTCCCACCGACAAAAACAAACAGGAAGAAGCTCAGCGTCGAACCCGCTTCAGCATAGGTTACTTACTGACAAGCTTGTTCTTCCTGTGGCTCTTTCAGGTGCTGGTACTCAGTCCTCTGGCAAACCGGGCCACAGAAATCACCTATAGTGACTTCAAAAGCAAACTGGCCGATCACCAAATCGTGGATTTGACTATCGGTGAGAATGGCATTCAAGGGACGATGAAGAATCCGAATCTCAGCGCATCTACCAAAACGATCCCCTTTAACACCGTACTTGTTCGTAATGGTGACCCCAAACTTCTCGACGAGTTGCAGAGTGCAAATGTGTGTTATCGCTTTGAGCGGCCCGCAAACCCTATCGGAAGCGTTTTGCTTTCCTATATTTTGCCTCTCGTTCTGCTTGGTGGGTTTTGGTACCTTGCGTACCGGAGAGCGATGGGAGGCGCCGCCGCGGGTGGCTTCGGTGGCATCTTCGGAGTCGGGAAGAGCAAGGCGATTGAAGTGAAGCCTGAAGATGTCAAAGTGACCTACAAAGATGTGGGCGGAGCCGACGAAGCCATTGCGGAACTTCAGGAGATCATTCAGTTCTTGAGAGAACCAGAGCGCTTTGCAACGCTTGGCGGTCGAATTCCGAAGGGTGTGCTGCTGGTCGGGCCGCCGGGCACCGGCAAGACGCTTCTTGCCAAAGCCACTGCTGGTGAAGCGCACGTCGCCTTCTTTGAAACGAGCGGCTCGGAATTCGTCGAGATGTTCGTGGGCGTGGGCGCGGCACGGGTGCGCGACTTGTTCGAGCAAGCCCGCAAGTCAGCTCCCTCCATTGTCTTTATTGATGAGATTGACGCAATTGGTCAAAGCCGCGGCGGGCTCATGCGTCTGGGAGCCAACGACGAACGTGAGCAGACGCTCAATCAACTTTTGGCCGAGATCGACGGTTTCAAGACGGATGCGAGCGCACCAGTCATCCTTATGGCGGCTACAAACCGTCCGGAGGTGCTCGACCCAGCGCTTCTACGCGCCGGCCGTTTTGACCGGCAGGTCGCCATCGGGAATCCAGACCTCATCGGCCGCGTGCAAATCCTAAAGATCCATAGCAGGAACGTTAAGCTGGCAACCGACTTCGACATCGACGCGGCGGCTCGCATGACTGCCGGCTTCAGTGGTGCCGACCTGGCGAATGCAATGAATGAGGCTGCCTTGTGCGCTGCTCGTCGGAAAGCCTTGGCCGTCGCGTTGACTGATTTTGAGACTGCGATAGAGCGCGTGATTGCTGGCTCAGAGAAAAAGAGTCGAGTGATGAATGAGCAAGAACGAACAACAGTCGCCTATCATGAATCGGGTCATGCTCTTGTGGCCGCACTCGTGCCGCATGGACACCCGGTGGCAAAAATAAGCATCGTCCCCCACAGCCGCGGCGCCCTGGGCTACACGATGCAAAAGCCGACCGAGGATCGGTACTTGCTCACCACCGCGGAACTCCAGGACCAGCTCGCGGTCATGCTCGGCGGACGGGCTGCGGAAATGGTCGAGTTTCACACAATCAGTACGGGAGCAAGCGACGATATCAGCCGGGCGACCGATTTAGCGCGGCGAATGGTTGTCGAGTTTGGTATGAGCGAAAAGCTTGGCTCAGTCCGCTACGCCGGCCAGCAACTTCAGTACCTCGGCGGATCGGTTGAGGACGGTAGCCAGATCAGTCCGGAGACTCGCGAGCAGATAGACAAAGAAGTCCAGCGGTTGATCACCGAACAATATGAGCGCGCCCAGACTTTGTTAGCGGAACAACGCGCAGCATTGGGAACATTGGCTAAGCAGCTGCTGGAGCACGAAACGTTGGATGGGAGTGCTGTTCCGGCCGCACTGGCGAAAGAGGTCAGGGAAACCACAAGCAGTTCTAAAGCGCTAAGCGCAGCTTGAAGTGAAAATCCAGGTCCTGAGTTTCAGCGAGGAAAGGGACAGGCAACAACGCTGTCTGACGCAAAGCGTTTTGATGCAATTGCTTCTGGGGAACAAGGTCTCAAATGGGCAGATTAGACTGGACGTCGAGCGATGAATTGTTATGAAAGATCGTCTACTGTCGGTTCGAAATCTTAGTGTTGCGTTCGGGAACCGTGTCGTACTTCGGGACTTGAGTTTCGAGATCTATGGTGGGGACTGTCTCGCAATCATCGGACCGAACGGGTCTGGAAAGACCGTGTTGCTCAAGGCCTTGCAGCACCTGATCCCCTACCAAGGGGAGGTCCATTGGAGCCAACAAGCGCAACTGGGGTATGTGCCCCAGAGTATTACTGCAGACCGGCAGATTCCTCTAAGAGTCGGAGAATTACTGGCAGCCAAGGCTCGCTTCCTGCATCTTGCGAATCAGGAGATGGAACAGGTTTGTTCCGACCTAAGTCTGTCGGCTGAATTTGCAAACACAGGATTAGCCTCTCTTTCGGGAGGGCAGTTTCAGAAGGTGTTGATAGCTTTTGCATTGCTTGGGCGTCCCAACGTACTCCTGTTTGACGAACCGACTGCGAGTCTCGACGAACTCAGCGAAGAACGCATTTACGAGCTGCTTCATGAACTGCACTCCCGGAAAGGAATTACTCTTGTGGTGGTATCGCACGATCTGAGCGTTGTCTACCGCTATGCGAGCCGCGTTTTGTGCTTAAGCAAGGGCAAGCCCTGCATGGGATCACCAAAGGAAATCCTGACACCGCAAATGCTTGAAGAAGTGTACGGCGCGGCGCCCAAATTCTATGGTCATATCCAGGAGCATTGAACGAGGCTAGAAAGTTCGCTCGAGGAAAGAAGCTAGTCCAACATGGACGTAAGCCACACTTACGCGGTACTGCTTGCTGCTTTTTTTGCCATTGCAGCAGGACTTGTGGGCTCTGTTGCGCTGATGAAGCGAATGGTGCTCGCGAGTGACGTCATCTCGCACCTAGCACTTCCGGGACTTGGAATTGCCTATCTTCTCAAATACAACCCATTGGTCGGTGGAGGAGCGACGCTATTCCTGGGAACACTCCTTGTTTGGCAGCTTCAAAAGAAGACTGGAATGGCCACAGACGCTTCGATTGGCGTAGTGTTTGCCGCTTCCCTTGGAATCGGCGCATTGATCACCCCAGGCGAAGATTTGTTGGAAGCGCTCTTCGGTAATTTTCAAGAACTGTCAATGGTCGGTTTCATTCTTGGAACGGCAGCTGTCATCGTGGTCGTTCTCTTCGTCGTTTCCATGAAGGATCGATTGATCCTGGACCTCTTCTCTCCCGAACTGGCTGCGGCAACCGGGGTGAATGTCGAACGCTTGGATCTCGGTTTCCTGCTTGTGTTCAGCCTAACTGTGCTTGTCGGTCTGCGTTTCATGGGGGCCTTGCTTTCGAGTGCGTTGATCATCATTCCGGCTGCTACGGCGCGTCAGCTTACTAGCAAAATGGCCCAATTCGTTGTGGTCGCGTGTGGAGCGAGCTTGGTGTCGGTCGCCGTGGGGTTCGTTGTCAGCACGCTGATTCTGAAGACGTCCATGATTGGCCCGACTATCGTTATCGTTTCCGTGGTCCTGTTTGTTTTGAGCCTGCTTAAGAAGAGATGAAGTGCAGATGGAGGTGGGATTCAGTGGCGGACGCCAACTTAATGATCAAGACTTTAGCCAACGCCAAGAGGTGACTGGTGGTCGAACGCTTGTCGTGCAGTCAACTTAACTAGCAGGAGGGTATCCGATGCCAAAGAGAAAAGGGTCCAGAAGAAAGTATGGAAAGGCTGCGAGCAAGAGCGTGGGAGCCGCCTTACATCGAGAAAAGCTCGGCACGCTTCGCTCCGGAAAAGGTGGGAAAGGCGGAATCGTAACGTCTCGAAAGCAAGCCATCGCTATCGGCCTATCGGAAGCGCGCAAAGCGGGCGCCAAGGTGCCGAAAAAAACCAGCTAAGGCGTGGAAGCAATGATGAAGTGACACAATGTGCTGCGTTTTTGGGGTCCAAAAGTGCACTCTGCGTTAGGCTCATATGAGACTCAGCGAATACAGGAAGAAACGTCGTTTCGGTGCCACACCGGAACCGTCGGGTGTGAGCAAATCCCACAAGCGGGATGGACAGCTCATATATGTTGTGCAGAAACATATGGCCTCGCACCTCCATTACGATTTTCGTTTGGAATGGCGTGGCGTGCTGCTTTCCTGGGCCGTGCCGAAGGGGCCTTCGCTCGATCCGGCGGTAAAGCGCCTCGCAATGCGCACGGAAGACCACCCAATCGAGTATGCGAACTTCGAGGGGGTCATTCCCGCGGGTCAATACGGAGCCGGAACCGTCATGCTATGGGACAAGGGAACCTGGCAGCCGGATGATCCCGACGTTGACTGCTCGTTACAAAACGGGGAGATCAAGTTCACGCTGCAGGGCAAAAAGCTCCGAGGTTCCTGGGTTTTGGTTCGCACACGTGGTTTTGGCAAGAGTCCCGCTCGATCTAGTTGGCTTCTCATCAAACATCGCGATCAATACAGTTCCACGGAGGATGTGACACAAAAAGAGCCACGCTCGGTGGCGAGCCGACGTCTCCTTGCGGATATTGCGCGGGAGGCAAGTGGCGACGTCGAAGACGCTTCTGAGGGCGATCCGCCAGATAAAGTGCGGCGAGCAACAGCTACCAAGCCGGTCTCTGGGCGCGCCAAGCGAAAGGTGCGATTGTGACGCAACGGATTCCATTTCGCGTTCAGCCCATGCTTGCGACGCTCATTCCCGAGCCGTTCGACAAGGCTGGTTGGGTTTACGAAGAGAAATATGACGGCGACAGGATCCTCGCTTACAAAGAAGAAAATCGAGTCCGGTTGCTGTCGAGAAACGGAAAAGACCGCACGGAGCGCTTTCCCGACATCGCGGAAGCGATCCGAGTCTTGAAGACCGCTACCCTCCTTCTGGATGGCGAGGTAGTTGTCTTTGACAGCAAGCGTGTTTCCCGATTCCAGTTGCTTCAGCAAGGCAAAGGCGAGCCGGTGTATGCCGTTTTTGACTGTCTTTTTCATGAAGGTAAAGATCTGCGGCACGAACCGTTGTCCACGCGGCGCGCTGTGATGGAGAAAGCGATTGGCGCAAGCAAAGTACTGTTGCCGTCCCACAGGCTCGCAAGCGATGGTCTCGAAGCCTTCCGCCTGGCGAAGCGTCGTGGGTACGAGGGTTTAGTGGCGAAGGATCTTTCCTCGCCGTATGTGGAAGCGCGCTCAACCGAGTGGCTGAAGGTGAAAGTTCACCAAGAAGATGAATTCGTAATTGCCGGATATACAAAGCCAGCTGGTTCGCGACTGCATTTTGGCGCGCTTCTCCTTGGTGCCTATGACAAGGGCAAGCTGCGCTACGTGGGCAAAGTCGGGACAGGATTCGATCAGAAAACTCTCGCCTCGCTTTACAAGAGATTCCAACCGTTTGTGACATCGCACCCGGCACTCGTGGATGCTCCTTCGGAGAAAGGTGTCACTTTTCTTGCACCCCGGCTCATCGCCCAAATCTCTTTCCAGGAGTGGACCTCAGACAAGAAACTCCGCCAGCCGGTTTTTCTGGGCCTGCGCGATGACAAACGCCATCAAGACGTGCTTTTACCGGAGATGCATCCATGAAGAGGACGCACACCGCTCAATCTGTCCCAGCAAAGTTGCCGATCGCCGTGTCGCATCCTGACAAGATCTTCTGGCCGGAGGAAAGTTACACTAAACTGGACCTGATTGAATATTACGACGCGATTTTTCCCAGGCTCTCACCGTATGTGAAGGACCATATGCTGTCTCTGGAGCGCTGCCCCGATGGCATACACGGCGAATGCTTCTATCAAAAGCAAAAGCCAAAGGACATGCCGCCCGGAACTCCCAGCAAGCGCATCGCGAACGCCACGGGAGGCGGCAAGTTCACGGACTATGTGGTCGGCGGGTCTTTAACCACACAACTGGCACTCGCAAACCTGGGTTGTATTGCCGTGCATGTCATGGCAAGCCGCGCGAGCGCTCCCCGGCAGCCGGACTGGATGTGTATTGACATCGATCCCGAATCCGGAAAATTCGCAGACGCTGCTCGTGCGGGATTACATGTCAAGGCAGCCTTGGAGCATCTGAAGTTGGTGTCCTTCCCCAAGACTTCGGGCGGCCGCGGCATGCATGTTTTCGTGCCGATTCATACCGGGCCGGATGCGGACGAAGTTCTCGCATTTGCTGAGTCGTTTGTCGCGCGCGTGGCCGCCGCGTACCCGGATGAATTGACTGTCGAGCACTCGGTCGCAGCGCGTGGCAGCCGTGTGTACTTGGACCCATTTCGGAATGGTTTTGGTCAGACAGTGGCGGCACCTTACTCGGTGCGGCGACGTGAGAAAGCGCCTATTTCAACTCCGTTGGAGTGGCCGGAAGTCAAACCCACGCTGATCCCCTCCGATTTCAACATGGGGAATTTTGCCAAGCGGCTACGGTGCGCTGATCCCTGGAACGATTTCTTCAAGAATCGCCAGTCCCTAAGAGAAGCTAGCCGACTGCTTGGCAAGCTGTGAGGAGATAGGCGCGGGTGTGGTTGGTGGAGTCGTGGTTGCTCCGGTGTTCTTTACTCTGAGCGCTCGAGTGCAGTGATGTGATTTCATAAAGATTGGAACAGTGATATGAAAATTCCACTACTGATTGGACCGATCTTCGCAACGTGTCTTTTCTTGGCCATCCCTAACAACATCCAAGCGCCCGGTTCCCAGGACCTCCGAAGACTTTACGGAGAACCTACAATGGAACGCTTCGCAGCGCGCTCTGGGATTACTGTAACCGTTGAGTATGGACCGGGTCGCCTAGCCTGTCAGGTCCTAATCGAACCCCAGCAGATGCTCGTTGAAGTGAAGAACCAAGGTCTCCCTATGCCTTCCGAAGCGGTATTCAAGATCCTTGAAGAAGTCGTACCTGTCGGTATGAGGGGAAAAGAAATCGGCACAGATAGACTTGAACTCGAAGGTAACCAGATTCTCCGGACGGAATACGAAAATGTGTCCATCCGACGATTTTGCACCCTCAATGCTTGCGGTCCTCCAACCCAAAACCAGGACCTGCGGACCTTGGTCGTCTTCAAGCGCGAATCATGTCCGAAACATCTCGAATAGGTCGCCAGTGCCTATTCGCGAGAAGATCCTGTCACTTTGACAAAAAACGCGCCATGTGTAGAAGTGACGTTCCTTTTGCCGGACGTGGCAAAACCAAATATGTGGGTTGTTGCGTGGGTGCAACCAAAGGAGTCGAATGGCTCTGGACCGCTGATAAGCGACACCAGAGACGGCACTTAGAATTGTATAACTGACCCCTGTTAACCGAAGGTTGCTAGTTCGAATCTAGCCCGGGGAGCCACTCTTCTTCTTCCATTTGCAGTTGTTACATGACGTTCATCTTGTGATTGCGCAACGGCGCGACCGCCGGCCGTGACCCAGGTCACGGAAGCGCCGGCCCCTGCGGACTATTTTGGCTTTAAGAGAAACGAACGAACCTGCGCATCTAGGTCACGGCAGACGGGCTGCGCGGGAGTCGCCGCTTTCCTGTCTGGTTGTCCCGATCCAACCTGGCGCAAGCGCCATCAAACCTGCGCGATGGTCATGTTCACGCGTTCCGCATCACTCCAAAATCTCGCGCGGCGGACATGTGTCCTTTCCCGTTGGTTTGTGCTCGCGCGCGACACGACGGAGCCCAGAAAGCGATAAGCCGGGAATTCGCGCCGAGCGGGAGGTGCACCGATGAAAACGCAAATCCTGGAAGTCATTGGAGAATCGGACTTAAACCGTTCGGTGCAGATCCAGGCCGCATTGGCGGCAAATGATCGGATCAAATACTACTTGAGCCTTTTGCAGTTGGCGGTGGCGCGAGCGGACCATCCAGAGCAGCCCGCGCCGTTATTGGCGAGCGAGCACTTGTCAACCGGGCTGGACAGCCGTGCACTTAGGGAGCTGATGACAGAATCTCGCCGTGAACACGGGCGGTACCGCTTGCCAGGTTGCGGGGCGATTGCGGAACGGGTTGTTGCTGACCTTCGCCTCATGGCCGCCCCGGTTCTGGCGCAATCGAATGAACAGCAAGCCAGATTCGCAGAGCGGCTGGAACACTTGCTTGCGGGACTTCCCAAATTCCAGGACGACCTGACCGACGCCAGCGTCGTCAACGAGCTTACTTGCGCGGCTCGGGGCGAGACGGATAGCCTCCACCAGCTTGTGATGGACCTGCACAAAGCTCTGAATGCGATGCAGGTGGAACTCTCCGAGGAGCAGCTCGATGGCGCCTCCGTTTATCACCTCGAGGATACAGACCGGCCGCTCGTTTCCGCTTTCATGTCCGGAGTGAACCGGACGGCGCCGCTGAAGTTCAACCACCCTGGCCTGGGAACGACGGCCACGCGTGCGGGCAAGCAGTTGATTATCCAGAATGATCTTGGGACCACGGATGCGCATGTCTTGGTGATCCACATGGAAGGAATGCGGGTGCGACTGACTCACACAGATGTTCATCCGGAGCGAATTGAGTTTCTACGCGAGATGCTTAAACCGTACGGAGTTTCCTGGGAAGAAGAGCACGGAAAACCACTGGACGGCCAACTCTCCGGCGTCGCGTTCCAGCTGGTCACGGGGTGTTTCGAGGCCAAGGACCAGAGTGAACTTTTGAACTACTTGAATTTTCTGGGTTCCCGGCTGGTCTTTCTGATCGATTGGAACCGCGCGCGAAAAGAGTTGCGCAGCTTTCTTCGCAGCAAGGACCGAATCGCGCTGCTCGGATGGGCCGCAGAAATGGAGATCGGCCACAGGGGTTTCCTCGAACTTGGCGGGGCGAAACTCATCAACCGCGCGATTGAAGAGACCCGCGATTCGGCGATGCATTTTGGAGACCGGCTCTGTGACGTGCTGGGAAATGAAGCGGCGATGGAGTTCATGCGCTTCGTTTTCCGGGCCGCGACGGAAGGGCTACGCGATCACCAGTCGCCCGGGCTGATTCACGATCGCGTGCGTGCCGAACTGCAAGCACACTTCAGCAGCGAGGGTAAACGGTTGTTCCAACTTGCCAGCGAGCAAGCGGCGATGATCTTTGAGATTGCCACGTTGCTGCAAGAGGGTCTGCGCAGCATCCGGTCGGGCGATCGGGACGGGTCGTGCCGGGAATTGGCGCAGCGGGCGAGAGCCTACGAGCACAGTGCGGATCAATTGGTGGTCGCCAGCCACGAAGCGGTGCGGAAGAGGCCGGAGTATACGAAGCTGTTCAGCCTTCTGGAAACGGCCGACAACGCCGCGGACGAACTCGAAGAAGTGGCCTTTCTGATGGATTTGCTGGTCACTTCGGAGACGGCCGGGGAAGTTCCGGAAGAGTTGGTGGCACTGCTGGATCTGCTGCTGGAAGCGGCGCAGGAGTGGATCAAGGCGCTGAGCCACGCTTCGCAGATTGACAAACCGAAGGGGATGGCCGCGCAAGACGACGTGCGCGATTTTCTGACGGCAGTGGACGCGCTGTTCGCGCTGGAACATCGAGCCGACGACGCGGAGCGGGCGTTGACCTACGCCGCGGTGCAGAAAGCGCGGGATTTCCGGCAACTGCACATTTATTCGAAGATGGCGGACAGTTTGGAAGAAGCCTCGGACGCGCTAAAATGGGCGGGTCTGATGGCGCGCGATTACTTGCTCGGGAATGTGCTGGGTGCTTGAGGTAGAGCCATGGGTCTGGGCTTGTACAAAATCCTTCCGCAAGAGGCCCTGCCGTTAGGCGGCGCGGAAGAAGTGGGCAACAAGGCCTGGAACTTGATGCGCATGAGCGCGGCAGGCTTGCCTGTGCCAGCGGGCTTTGTACTGCCAACCGAATGGTGCGGGCGAAGCGTTTCGCCGGCGAATGGAAATGAACTTGAACGGGTGCTGGCCTCGGGAATTGCGGCGCTGGAGACGGCCACGGGGCTGGGGTTCGGCTCACGCCGGCGGCCGCTGCTGGTTTCGGTTCGCTCCGGAGCCGCGGTATCCATGCCGGGGATGATGGAGACGGTTTTGAACGTGGGCGCCAATCCGGAAACCGTGGAGGGACTGATCGGCTACACCGGGAACCCACGGCTTGCGTGGGATTCTTATCGCCGCCTGATCCAGGGTTATGCAGAGATTGTGCACGGCCTCCCGCGTGGCCCATTTGATGATTTGGTTGGGCAGGCTTTGACGAGCAGTGGGGTCGGTGCGGAACGCAAACTGGATTACAACGTCTTGCGCGGTTTGACAGGTGATTTGCTGGAACGCTTCCGCGCACTTACAGGAACGCCGTTCCCGAATGATCCCTACGAACAATTGAAACGCGCAACGTTGGCCGTTTTCCGATCCTGGAGTTTGCCGAAAGCGGTTGCTTACCGAGCCGCAAACCATATTGACTCTGCCGGCGGAACAGCGGTGACGATTCAGCGCATGGTGTACGGAAATGCGGGTGGAGCTTCCGGGGCAGGTGTGGCGTTCACGCGTGATCCGGCAACCGGCGCTCGCGAGTTGTACCTGGATTTTGAGTTCAACGCCCAAGGCGAAGACGTCGTGGCGGGCCGCTTGGTGGCGCGCGGTGATCGTCAACTGCGACGGACCCTGCCTCTTGCCTGGAGACAACTCGAAGAAGCGGGCAGGACCCTGGAGGCTTTGTTCCACGACGCACAAGATTTCGAGTTCACGCTGCAGTCCGGCAAGTTGTACATGCTGCAAGCGCGATCGGCAAAACGCGCCCCCTGGGCTGAATTGAGGATTGCGGTCGATCAAGTGGATGAGGGATTGATTACTCCCGCCGAGGGCCTGGCGCGCATCGCGCAAATTGATGCGGATTCAGTGATACGAACACGACTGGCACAAACAACCATGGAACCGCTTGCGGAAGCACAGGTAGCGGGCATAGGAGTGGCCAGCGGGGCGATTGCCCTGGATACCGAGGCCGCGCGTCGGCTGGCCGAAGCAGGGAGACCCGTGGTTTTGGTTCGCCGCGAGATGGACACGGCCGACATCCAGGGAATGATTCACGCAGCGGGGATTCTCACGGCTGGCGGAAGCCGGACGTCGCACGCCGCGGTGGTGGCGCGGCAACTGGGCAAAGTGTGCCTGGTGGCGTGCAACGATTTGAACATTGATCTGAGCCAGCGCTCCTGCCGCATCGGCTGGAAAACGCTGCAGGAAGGCGAGTTCGTGTCGCTTGACGGGAATGGCGGTGGAATTTTTGCGGGCCAACTGGAAGTGGTTGCCGAACGTCCAGACCGGGAACTCGCGAGAATTAGAAGTTGGCAACTCGCTGCCGTCGCCAGTTGAGGGCACGGCGCGTTATTCACAAGAAATTCCCGGTCAGCTTGTAATCCGCCATGAAAACCTCGAACCAGGATCGCCCGCTGAAAGCCGCTGCACGGACCAATCTGCTCGATCTGTTCCGGGAATCTTCAAGTTCCTCAGCCGTATTTCTTCATTACGACAATGGGTATCGCAGTTGGAAGTACACCTATAAACAGGTGGCACTCGCTGCCGGTCATTTCGCCAGACAGCTATCCGAGGCAGGAATTCAGCAGGGCGACAAAGTCATTTTCTGGTCGGAAAACCGCCCGGAATGGGTCGCGGCGTTTTGGGGCTGTGTGAAGATTGGGGCGGTCGTTGTACCGATTGACTACCGGACTTCACAGAGCTTCCTGCTTCACGTTCATCAGATTGTTGCCGCGCGCCTAATCCTGATCGGCGAGGAAGTCCCCATGGTGCCATGGGAAAGCCAACCGCTCGTGTGGCGGCTCGCTGACCTGGAATGGACCACCAGAGAAGAAGAAGTTCCGCGCATCGCTATCGATGAAAACGATGTCGTCGAAATTGTGTTTACCTCCGGGGCCACCGGAGTGCCCAAAGGGGTGCAGATCACGCACCGGAACATTCTGGCGAATAACGTGTCGCCGGCCCGGCTTATTTCAACCTATCGAAAATGGTTTCTGCCATTTTTTCCGATACGTTTTCTCAGCCTGATTCCCTTGAGCCACATGTTTGGGCAAGCGGTGAACATGTTCGTCGTGCCTTTGATTCCCGGCACCACGGTCTTCATGCATGGTTACAGCCCGCACGAAATCGTGAGGCAGATCCGAACACGGCGTGTGTCCGTGCTGGTCGCGGTGCCGAAGATCCTCGAAGTGCTGCAAAAGCACATTCTTCTGCAATTCCCGGAGACGGCTGAATCCGGTCCGGTTGAGTCGAACTGGATCTTGCGCTGGTGGCGATACCGCCGCCTGCACCGTTTTCTCGGGTGGAAATTCTGGGCGTTTGTGGTGGGTGCGGCGCCGCTTTCAAAAGAACTCGAAGAATTTTGGTCGCGCTTGGGCTTTGCAATCGTTCAAGGCTATGGACTCACGGAGACAGCTCCTATCGTTGCCTTTAACAGCCCGTTCGATACGGTGAAGGGCACGGTTGGCAAACCCATTGAAGGTATGGAGGTAAAAATTGCGCCGGACGGGGAGATTCTCGTGCGCGGAAATAGTGTCACCCCCGGTTATTATCAGGCGGCAAAGGAAACCGCGGCGGCATTCGACGAGGGATGGTTTCGCACGGGAGATATCGGAAGGCTGGACGACGCCGGAAATCTGACCATTCTCGGACGGAAGAAGGAGATGATCGTCACGCCGGAAGGATTGAAGGTATTCCCACAGGACGTAGAGGATGTCCTGAACCGGATTCCCGGAGTACGAGAATCCGCGGCGGTAGGGCAGGATCACGTGCACGCGGTTCTGGTGTTGCAAGATGAAATGGATCCAAATGAAGTGATTCGCCAGGCGAACGAACAACTCGAGCCGCACCAGAGAATTCAAAGCGTCTCGGTTTGGCCCGGGGACCGTTTGCCACGTACGGAAAGCACCAAGAAGATCAAGCACGGCGAAATACAGGCGTGGGTGGAGACAGGCCGCGTCGCTGCGCCTGCGGTTAAGGAGGGCAACGTTGCAGACCTGCTTCGGAAATATGTTCCAGACCGCGCCATCACGCCGGAAACAACTCTCGACCAGCTCGGATTGAGTTCCCTGGATCGGGTTGAGCTGCTGCTGGATCTGGAAGAGCAGTTCGACATCAGCATTGACGAGTCACTGCTGACGGGTGCCCGTTCCGTTGCCGCTTTGCAGGAAATTGGATCGCCCATTGCGCCTTCCGTGTTTCCGACGTGGAACCGCACGTGGTTGGCGCGGGCCGTCCGACGCCTATTGCTTCCAACGGTTTTTTTGCCGTTCGCTCGCGCCTTTGCCCACGTTCATATCGTGGGCCGGGAGCACTTAGCCAGGTTGCTTGGACCGGTGATATTTGCGCCGAACCACCAAAGCCACCTGGATACTCCGTTGATCTTGTCTGCTTTGCCTGCGTGTTACCGTTACCGTGTCGCCGCAGCCATGTGGAAGGAGTACTTCGAAGCGTACTTTTCTCCAGAGCGTTACAAGTGCTCCGAGCGTTTCCGGGATCGTCTGGTTTATACGCTTGTCACTCTTCTCTTCAACGCCTTTCCCATTCCACAAACCGAAGCTGGCGTTCGCCAAACCTTGCGCTACATCGGAGACCTGGTTGACAACAATTGGTCCATCTTGTTCTTCCCGGAGGGTGAGCGAACAGAAACCGGCGAGATCCACCGTTTTCAGCCAGGCATCGGACTGATCGCGACTCGCTTGCGTGTGCCGGTGGTCCCCATTCGGTTACGAGGTGTGGAGAAGGTTCTCCACAAGAATGTTCACTGGCCTCATGCCGGCCCTGTCCAGATATCTTTTGGACCTCCGCTTTATTTGCAAGGGGAAGATTACGCCGGATTGGCGAAGCAGGTGGAAGACGCCGTCCTTGCACTGTGATTCAGCCTTTGACACAAATTTGTGGAACGAGGCGCACGACCCGCCGCGCCAAGCCTGCGTGTTCCGCAGCTTCGGCGACCACATTGACGTCCTTGTACGCGCCTGGGGCCTCTTCGGCGACTCCGCGATAGGAGCGCGTGCGGATGAGTACGCCTTTTTCTCGCAAATCGTCAACGAGCTTTCGACCCTGCCAGAGTTTTGTCGCTTGCGTCCGGCTCATGGAGCGGCCTGCTCCGTGGCACGCGGATGAAAACGAACGGTCTTCGCTTTGATCGGTGCCAATCAAAATGTAGGATTCCGTGCCCATGGTTCCACCGATCAAGACGGGTTGGCCCACAGATCGCAAGGCGGCGGGTAGTTCCGCGTGACCCGGCCCAAAACTGCGTGTTGCACCCTTGCGATGAACGAACAATTCGCGGCGGTGGCCATCGACAAGATGCCGTTCAATCTTGCAGGTATTGTGAGAGACGTCATAGATCAGAGCCAGCTTCAAGGCCGGCAATAATTCAGCAAACGCCGTGCGAATGAGATGGGTAATAATCTGCCGATTTGCGAGAGCACAATTTGTGGCGGCGCGCATGGCCCCGAGATATTGCCGGCCGAGGCCGGATCGTATCGAGGCGCAAGCGAGTTCCCGGTCCGGGATTGGCCGGTAACCTTCCGTCAACATATCCTTCAGATAGTCTGTGCCAACCTGATGGCCGAGGCCTCTGGAGCCACAGTGGATGCTGACGATGACATCATTTAGCCGGAGTCCGAGTATGGACGCGGCTTGCGTATCGAAGATTTCGGCAACTCGCTGGACTTCCAGATAGTGGTTGCCGGAGCCGAGCGTTCCCATCTCGTCGGCCTGGCGTTTCTTGGCCTGATCGGAAACGAATTCTGGTTTCGCATCCGTTGCGCTTCCACCTTCTTCAATGCGTTCCAGATCTTCGGGCAGCCCATAGCCCCGGGCCACGGCCCAGCGGGCGCCACCAGTCAACATATGATCCATTTCAGCATGACTGAGTTGAATCGCTCCCGTGCTCCCAACTCCCGCGGGGATGTTACGGAACAATGCCTCGGCCAATTGCTCCTTGTGAGGGTTTAACTCCTCAGCGGTTAGACCGGTGTGCAATGCACGGACGCCGCAGGAGATATCGAAACCGACGCCGCCCGCGGAGATCACTCCCCCTTCGTCCGGATCAAACGCGGCAACACCACCGATGGGAAAGCCGTAGCCCCAATGGGCATCGGGCATCGCGTAGGCCGCGCGCTGAATCCCCGGTAATGTGGCGACGTTCGTGAGCTGTTCACGGACTTTCTCGTCCATGTCCTCGAGCAGCCGCCGGCCGCCATAGATGACCGCGGGCACCCGCATTTGACCTGTCGGCTCGATCCGCCATTCAAACTCGGAGCGACGCGATAGGGACTGTAGATTCATACGTGCTCCTGTTCCGCCTCACACATCCACCACGCATTGGGCGACCCATTGACCAGTTGGGGAACGCTCGACCTGAAGTGAGGTAACGGTTGCCCCTTTTGCCTCGACGGCAACCTGATGACGCTCAGGATCAATCCTTTCTCCCGCGAGCGTGCCAGTCAAGGTGCGGTCGGAAATCTTGACCTGGAATCTCTTAAAGAGCATTCTCCGCACGGCCATTTCATAGATCACGGCGTTGAGCCAGGCGACAAAGAGCAGCTCAACATCGGGCGCATCACAATGGACATGGACGCTCTGCATGTCCTGAATGCTGGAAACATCAGCCACGACCGCGGTCAGAGCAATGGCGGCCTGCTCAAATGCTTCGTCGAGAGACGCTCCGAAACCGCGCACACCAATATCTGACCCGTGTGAGAAATGTTCCCAACCTGAGTGGGATGTTGGAGACGGCATTGCATTAGCCTGCACGAAGGACTGAAAAGACTCATAGGATTAACCGGCAGCTAGCCTGTTCCCCGGGACAGGCCAAACTGCCGGAAGCGGCAACAGAAGAGGGGGCTGAAGGCTTACTTGCAACCGACCTCTACTTTCACTTTCTTGACCTGCTTCTTCGTCTTCTTGATCGGTACTTTCTTTGCCATTTCGATTCTCCTTTTCAAGAGGCCGCCGGCTGTTCGTCTGGCCTAAGGGAGTGCCAGGGCAATTCAGAGCTTTCCGGCAGCCTCGGCGCGGGTTTTCTCTGCTTTCGAAAAATGCCTGGCAAACCACTCGGCGGCAAGTTGCGCCACTTTTTCCAATGTTCCGGGTTCATCGAAGAGGTGCGTGGCGCCCGGAACAGTCACAAGTTTCTTCTCGCTGCATTCGAGCTGTGCCAGCGCTTTCTGATTCATGGTGATGACGGGTTTGTCTTCGCCGCCGACGATCAGGAGCGTTGGCGCGTGAACTTTCCCCAACGCGCTACCTGCGAGATCGGGCCTGCCGCCGCGCGAGACGATTGCCGTCACAACTTCAGGAAGTTCGGCTGCTGCCACGAGTGCTGCTCCAGCTCCGGTGCTGGCCCCAAAGTAGCCGATTTTCAGCCCTTCGATTTCTTCCGTGCGTAGGGCCCAGCGTGTTGCGCCCACGAGGCGCTTCGCAAGCAGCGGAATATCGAAACGGAATTCCCCGGTCATTTCATCAATCGATTCCTCGGAATGAGTGAGCAGATCGAACAGCAGGGTTCCGATTCCCCGCGATTGCAAGATCTCCGCGACATAACGGTTGCGCGGGCTATGGCGGCTGCTCCCGCTGCCGTGGGCAAACAGCACCAAACCACGCACCCCTTGCGGCAGCGTTAAGCTCCCGGCGAGTTTCGCCCCGTTTACATCCACGACGACTTCCCGTTGCTCGTGGTTCTTTTCCGATTTTCGGCCTGGGATCATAATAGCCTCCATTCTGCAGGCACATTCGCAGAGGCAGGCGGAACTTCAGGGAAGAAACTCATTCTGCCTGCAGTCAGGGAGCGCAATTCCCCTTTAACTCATTGGGGCAGAATCGGATGTGACCTCGGACATAGAATGATGTGACCCCATGCGCTGCCACGCTCCATCGCCAGTGCCAATAAGGATCAAGTGAACATCCATTTTCTATGAGATGAGTGGCATGAAGTTAAAGACCAGTGCGACGGACTTGGGAATCGACCTAGATTCGAAGAGAGAGGAAGAACTCTTTAAGTGGCTCCTGGCCTGCCTGCTTTTTGGCAAGCCGATTCAAACTCACATTGCAGAAAACGCATACAGGACCATGGTCGCCGCACGCGTTTGCAGCCCTGATTCAATTCTCAGAGCCGGTTGGGACAAGCTCGTTCAACTCCTGGATGATGCACACTACGTGCGCTATGACTTTTCCACGGCCACGAAGCTTCTTGATTTCTGCAAAGAGCTGAAGCGCCGCTATGGAACCGTAACGAACCTCATCGTCCAATCCAGGACGCCTCGTGAACTTTCGGCCAAGCTGCAAGAATTCAAAAATGTTGGTCCCGTAACGGCCCGTATCTTCCTGCGCGAACTCCGGCCGCGTTGGGGCTTTGCTGGCCCCTCTCTCAAAAATTGAAAGCACGCATGCTGGAAAAGCCCGGTCAGGCGCGAACCGTCAGAACAGGGCAGGGCGCCTCGCAGACCACTCGGTACGCTGTCGCGCGGCCGAGATGGGTCATCACACCGAGATGCCGCTCCGGTTTACGCACGCCAAGAACGATCAGTTCGGCTTCTTTGTTTTCAGCTATTTCCAGAATGCAGTCCGCCGGTGAACCGTATCGCAATATGGGTTCCGGATCGCACCAGAGTTTCTCCTCCGGCGGAACCATATCTCGAAGGAGCCGCAGCGCGGCCTCTTTGAATTCATCTTCGGTCATCAACTCACCCGCTTTGGGGGCTTCGAGTACGTGCAGCAACACAAGCTGCGACTGGTGCTCCTGCGCCAGCGATATGGCATAGGCAGCCGCGGCGCGGGATGCGGGCGTGAAGTCCGTTGCGAGCAAAATCCGCTTCATCTCCACAAGTTGATCCATCAGGCGCAAGGTTTTAGGACCCACGGTCAACACTGGGCACTCGCACTGGCGGAAGACCGATTCTGCAAAAGAGCCAAGCAGCGCCTTGCCAAGCCCGGAGCGGCCATGCGTGCCCATGACCACGAGATCGATCTGGTTTTGGTCAATGAAACTGGAAAGAACTTTCCATGGTTCTCCATGCTCGGTCACGATTTCGTACGGGGTTCCGGTTTTCTGCAGACGCTCTCCCAATATTTCTCCTACTTCCCGCGTCACTTCGCGTGGATCGCGTTCAATGGTCGGCGTCTCGACAAAGGACCGCAAAGGGCGGCTCGGCGGAGGCAATACGTGGAGGGCCCAAACTTTCGCGCCATAGCTTTTCGCCAGATCGGTGGCAAATGGCAAGGCTGCGTAGGATTCCAGTGATAGATCGGTTGTAAAAACGATGTTCTTGATGCTAATGCGGGTATCCATACCGATGGTTTTCATAAGAGACCCTCCTCTCCCGGTCCAAAATTCCGAAAAAAGCCGGCTGGTTCACGAATCGGGCCCGATGCGAACGATGAGCACGGAGCAAGGCGCGTGACGCGCCACGAACTCGGCCACACTTCCGATCAGAAAGCGCCGCAGTCCTTTCTCTCCATGCGATCCAACCACAATGAGGTCCGCGCCGAATTCCGCGGCTGCGTCCAGGATTCCGGATCGGATTTCACTTTCGATTACCCGGGGTTCCGCGCGAAATCCGGCTTTCCGGAGAATTTCTGCGGCTCGCTCCACCGATTCCTTCGCTTCCTTCACCTGTTCGGCGAGCCTCAACGTCATCTCCGGCGCGTAGCCGGCGGCCATTTGTGGAGGGGTGGAGTACACGGCAGGTTCCACGACGCGCAGGACTTGCACTTGAACGCCATCAGGATAATGCTGCGAAGCAATCACCTTCGCCGCAGCGTCGGAATAGCGAGAGCCATCTGTAGCGAGAAGGATTTTCATAGAAGCCTACTTTCCCTTGTTACCTGTTAACAGTTCGAAACGCGAAAGAAAGTGCGACGCATCACCGCCCCTTATGCCGGGAATCACCTGGTATTCCCACACGGGGGTGAGCGATCCAGTTCGCAACGGGAGCAAGGAACGGAGATAATCTCTTCGGGGAAAGGCCAATCGTGAATCACAGACAAAGGCAATTGCTTGCCGGAATACTTTTCCTTGCGGGATGCTTTGCGATCGCTGCCGGTTGCAAGGCGGGTCCACCAGGGGGTATTGCTATGACATTGAAATTGAGTAGCCCCGATTTTACCTCCGGAGAAACTATTCCAAAGCAATTCACGTGCGATGGAGCAGATATTTCGCCGGCTCTTGAGTGGAGTGACCCACCCAAGGGGACGCAAAGCTTTGTTGTGATTGCGGATGATCCCGACGCACCTGTGGGCACCTGGGTGCACTGGGTACTGTTCGACCTGCCCGCCGACGCGCGGTCACTCGCCCAGAATTTCCCAAACAGAGAAGAACTGGAGGATGGTTCGCGGCAGGGCCGCAACGATTTTCGGAAAATTGGTTACGGAGGCCCTTGTCCTCCGCCAGGCAAGCCCCACCGCTATTTTTTCAAGCTTTATGCGCTGGACAAGAAGCTGGATCTAAAAGCGGGCGCGAGCAAGCAGGATGTCGAAAACGCCCAGCGTGGTCATGTCCTGGCGAAAGCTGAGTGGATGGGCCGCTACGGCCGATAACTTGGGGGGGCCGCAGTTCCCGCGAAACCGTCAGCAAGAACCGAAACTAACCCGCACTCGTGCTCCACTTTCTCAATCGCCAAGGGCGGCTAGTACTCATGCCGCACGTCACCCATTGTTTGCCCTTAAGTCACCGCATTTTTTCTGCGTTTTTGCTACAAGTGCACCAAGGAGGTGCATCATGCTAGAGAAAAGGGCCACCTTCTTCACGACAACTCTTTTCACTGGCCTTTGTGCGGTTCTCGCCACAATCGTGTTTGGTTTGATGCTCGGCTTGGGAGCCGCTCAGGAAAAGACCGTCAAGAAAGTCCCCATCAAATATACCGATCCTGGGTCTGCGAAGGAGATGTACGTCGATTACTGCGCGGTTTGCCACGGAGTGGATGGCAAGGGCGCAGGTCCGGCTGCATCCGAATTCAAGACTCCGCCGACGGATCTCACCATGTTGGCAAAGAACAATGGTGGGAAATACCCCGCTGACAAAGTCCAGGCGGTATTGAGCTTCGGAACGCACGCGCCGGCCCATGGGACACTGGAGATGCCAATCTGGGTAGACCTCTTCCGTTCCGTGGATAATAACGACGCCATGCCGAAACTGAGAATGCACAATCTGGTGGACTACATCGAGAAAATGCAGGTGAAGTGAATTGCTTCGTTTGGAAGTTGGTTGTGTCCCTCCAAGAATTCCCTCCGTTGTGTTCGTGAGAAATCAGACGGGACGCACAAAAGAAAAGAGGCGGCTCAACAAGCCGCCTCTTCAAATTACCCGTATTTTCGGCCCCGAGCCTGCGGGCGTCGTTCAGGGAACCCAGTTTTCGCAAGGTACGCTCGCCTAACTTACCGGCGAACTTTATATACTCCCCGCACGACCGCACCCAACAGCCGGCGCTTGTGGGAGGTTATGCCGCAAGCCCCAGGGAGGCTCGCTCACCCTTCATACCACCTCCCATTAAATTAGATGCTTCCAGGGGGAATCGGGTGGCCAGAGCAGCCGAAAACGCAGGCGCCAGCCTAGGTGACTCCAATCACTGACGGTGGTTCCGTCTTCTGTCAGGGTGTAGTTGACAGCGCTAACTTGGAGTTCTTCGTCCACGCCGATGATGTGCCCCGGGTGGTGCTGGAGTTCCCTGGATGAGGGGAACCGCCATGGGAGCAAGTTCCACCGCAGAACGTACTGAAGATCCCGCCAGACTTCTCACGTCCTTTTTCAGCATTGATCCGATGGAAGTTGCATTCCGTGCGGCCCTGAAGGCCGCCACATAGCCCGGCCTGACTGACTCCAAGGAAGGGAGGTGCCATGATGGTTCGACACTGGATGGATTACCTTCGCGAAGAACATGAGGAAATGCTTGATCTAGCGGAGAAGATCGAGAAACTTCTGGATATTGCTTCCAAGAACGATTTTTCCGAGCACAAGAAGGTGCTCAGCGACTTGCGATTACTGGATCACCATCTGACCGGGATCATTGAACACTGCCACGCCCCCGATCGCCTGGTGGAATTCGATTTCTATCAGCATTTGCCGGCGGAAAAGCTTGCGCGCATTGCGGAGGAACACCGGCGACTCCGTGAGGTGGTCGCCAGCTTCCGCGAGGAATTGAAATGCGCCAATCCCGACCGCATGATGGCGATGATCATTCCAGGCATGGATGTGGCCAGGCTTTTGCGTGATCATATCGATTTTGAGAGTGAACTCTTCGACCGCACTAGCCGACGCGGAGAGATGCACAGCAAGGGTACGGCCATGAAACATGCCACCAAAAGGATCTCCGCAAAGAAGAGGGGAAGCGTCAGAAAACACAAGACACCAAACGGCATGGTTCCCTATACGCTCGAATCCCATCCCGAACTTCAGTGACGGGACTTCGGGTGGCACCCGGGCTTCCACATCCGTCCAATTCAGGAGGTGGCTATGAAAAAAGCGGCGAGATGGAATTTCTCCGAAAGAACGCAAGGATTCACAAATTTCGGGCAGTCTTCTGCCAGAAAGCCGAGGCAGCGAGATGATTTTCTCAAATCGGCAAGAGGCCGGTCGCGTACTGGCGGAACGCCTCGAAAAGTATGCTAACCGCGAGGATGTGATCGTTCTTGGGGTCCCCCGCGGAGGTGTTCCCGTTGCTTTCGAAGTCGCAAAGATGCTGCAAGCTCCGCTGGATATTTTTGTGCTTCGGAAACTCGGTGTGCCAGGCCATGAAGAACTCGCGTTCGGCGCAATTGGGAGTGGCGGAGTCCGCGTGTTGAACACCGACATCGTGAACAAATTGGGAGTCTCCGAACTCGAAATTGCCGCCGCCACGAAGGAAAAGACGAAAGAACTGGAACGGCGGGAACGGCTGTATCGCGGCAACCGGCCTCCGCTGCATGTGGAAGGGCACACGGTAATTCTGGTGGATGACGGAATCGCCACGGGCGCAAGTCTGCGCGCGGCCATCCAGGCGATCCGCAAGCTGAAGCCGACGGCCCTGGTGGTTGCCACACCGGTGGCGCCGCGGACCACGTTTCAATCCATGCGTCACGAAGTGGACGAACTGGTTTGCGCCGAGATTCCGGATCCGTTCTTTGGGGTCGGGCAGTTCTATGAAGATTTCTCGCAGGTTTCCGACGAACAAGTAATTGAACTGCTCGAGCGAGCACGGCGCCCGCGGGTAGTGGCAAAGACGAATGCCGCATAGATAGAAGCTGCGCATACAAGGGACGACGCGGATGAAACCTGTACTTGTAAAAAAGGAAATGCAAGAACATCCGGACTTCAAGCCACCAGATGGCGTGCTGGAATTCCTTCCACTCTGGCAACTGGACATTGCGGAACTCACTGGCCACAACCTGGAAACGAAAGGGAGGGAAGAGGTGAACCGCATGCTGCATGCGGGGTGGAAGCTTCTTCACATTTACACGCTGAAGTACGAAGAGGATGGCACATGGCGCGAACGCCCCATGGCCATTCTGGGACGGCCGAGAGCCGGCGGCGAATGAAGGTCAGCGCGTTTGCGGGAATTTAAGAAGATCGGCGCTCAATAGTGCGTTTTCTTTTCCTGCTGCTTCCAGAGGGCGAAGATTTCCAGCGACTCTTCCCGCAGGATCTGTTGCATGGACAGGCGGCGGTGTTCGTGTCCGCGCTTCAATTCATCGTAGATGAAGGCATCATCGAAACCCACCTCAGCCGCGTCGGAAGCCAGCGAGGCATAGAAGATTCGGGCCGGGCGGGCCCAGTAAATGGCGCCCAGGCACATGGGGCAGGGCTCGCAGGTAGTGTAAAGTTCGCATCCGGTCAACTGGAATGTCTTCAGAGCGCGGCAGGCTTCACGAATAGCCACGACCTCCGCGTGCGCCGTGGGATCATTGGTGGTAGTGACACGATTCGCACCTTCCGCCACTACGCGGCCTTCCTTCACCACCAGCGCAGCAAAGGGGCCTCCACCGCCGGAACGTACATTTTCGATGGCGAGCGCAATCGCGCGGCGCATGAATTCTACAGACATAGGCCAATCCTGTTTCAGGGTGCCCTCAGCCCTCTCAAATAGCAATATCAATGTGCTGCGCATGTATCGGAAAAATCGCTCTCCGCATGGCTGGACCGCCGATTGTGTTTGGATAGCTCGTGGCGACAAAATCTGGCGTAACGGCGGTGGCGCTGCGCTACAATTCCACGACATTCCAAAAACACCCGGATGGTCATGGAAAATCACCACATCGGCAGATCGGTCCCGCGCAAGGAAGGACGCGAGAAGGTGACCGGAGCCGCGCGCTATGTGGACGATCTGACGTTCCCGGGGATGATTCACGGCGTGACCGTGCGGAGTTCCGTGGCGCGTGGAAAAATCCGTGAGATTCGTTTCGACCGGCACATTCCCTGGCATGAATTCACAATTGTCACGGCAAAGGATATCCCCGGGAAGAACTGTATCGCCTTGCTGATCGAAGATCAGCCCTGCCTGGCAGATGGATTCATCAATCATCCGGAAGAGCCGGTCCTGCTGCTGGCGCATCCCGACAAATATCTGCTGGAAGAGGCCCGGCGTGCCGTTCATATCGAAGTGGATCCCTTGCCGGCCGTCTTCTCCATCGAAGATTCGCTGGCGCGAAAGCATATCGTTTGGGGCGAAGACAATATCTTCAAAAGCTACCAGGTGGAAAAAGGCGATGTGGAGCGCGCGTGGAGCGAAGCGGAGTTTATCGTCGAAGGCGAATACGAGACCGGCGCACAGGAACAGCTCTACATCGAACCGCAAGGCATGATCGCGCAGGCAAGTCCCTCGACTGGCTTGGCCGTCTGGGGCTCGCTGCAATGCCCCTACTATGTGCACAAGGCGCTGGTCCGGCTTTTTGGTTTTCCCAAGGAGCAGATTCGCGTGGTGCAGACAGAAACCGGCGGCGGCTTCGGCGGCAAGGAAGAATATCCCTCGATGATCGCCGGGCACGCTGCGCTGCTGGCCTGGAAATCGGGCAGGCCCGTGAAGATTGTTTACGACCGCGCGGAAGACATGGCGGCCACTACAAAGCGTCATCCATCGCGCACGCGGCATCGCACCGGTGTCTCGCACGACGGCAAGCTTGTGGCCATGGAGATTGATTTCACGCTCGACGGCGGCGCTTACGAAACGCTCTCGCCCGTGGTGCTTTCGCGGGGCACGATTCATGCCGCCGGATCCTACTTCTGCCCGAACGTACGCATCCGCAGCCGCGCCGTCGCCACCAATGTTCCGCCGCACGGCGCCTTTCGCGGATTTGGCGCGCCACAAAGTGTGTTTGCGATGGAGCGGCATCTCGACCGGGTCGCTGCCGCGGTAGGGCTTTCGCCCGAGGAATTGCGGCGCCGCAATTTCATCCACCAGGGAGAAACACTGGCCGTCGGGCAAGTCGTACAGGAAAAAGTGGAGATGGGGAAATTGCTGGAGCGCGCGCTGGAGTTGAGCGGCTACCACGAAAAACGCGCGCGATTCGCGGAGGAAAACCGGAGCGGCTTGATTAGGCGGGGCATCGGCTTCGCTTCGTTTCTGCACGGTGCGGGTTTTACCGGTTCGGGAGAAGAGTATCTCGCCTCCGAAGCGCTGGTCACCGCGACGCGGGAAGGCAAAGTGCGGGTTCTGGCGGGCAGCACGGAAATGGGCCAGGGAACCAACACTGTGTTCGCGCAGATCGCCGCCGACGCACTTGGGCTCGATTGCGAGCACATCGAGATTCTGCAGCCGGATACGTCGCTGGTGCCGAATAGCGGTCCTACCGTCGCGTCGCGGACCACGATGATCGTCGGAAAGCTGGTGGAAACCGGAGCGCAGAATATCAGGAACACGCTCATCGAAAGCGGCTTCGTTAAGCCCGGCTTCCGCGCCGCTGAGTTTCGAAATGCTTGCGCGCAATACATCGAAAGGTTCGGCGAACTCCGATCCCTCGTCAAGTATCAGCATCCGGCGGATTTGCATTGGGACGACAGCAAGTATCAGGGCGATGCTTACGGCGCCTATGCGTGGGCCGTGTACGTGGCGGAAGTTTCGGTGGACCTGCGCACCGCCGAGGTTCGCGTGGAAGATTTCGTGGCCGTGCAGGAGGTCGGCAAGGTGATTAATCCCGTGCTGGCCGCGGGGCAAATTGAAGGCGGCATTGCGCAAGGCATCGGATTCGCCCTTTATGAGAATGTCGTATGGCAGGAAGGGCGAATGGTCAACGGCCAGATGACCAACTACATCATGCCCACGGCGATGGACGTTCCGAAAATTCGCGTTTATTTCGAAGAGGTGCCTTATGCGCGCGGGCCCGCCGGGGCGAAGGGCATCGGTGAATTGCCGCTGGACGGAACCGCGCCGGCGATTGCCAATGCCATTGCGCACGCTACCGGCGCCGATGTCTGCGAAATACCAATCACTCCCGAAAAGCTGATGGAATTGCTGGAGTGCGTGCATGCCTGAAGCGCCGCGCAAGGTCCGCGTGCAGTGCGAGGTTAATGGCAAGCCGGTCGCCTTCGAGGCCTATCCGATGGCGCGCCTGCTCGATCTCCTGCGTGAACAGGCTGGCCTGACCGGCACGAAGGAAGGCTGCGGCGAGGGCGAATGCGGCGCGTGCTCGATTGAAATGGACGGCGCGCTGGTGAACAGTTGCCTGATTCCGGTGTTGCACGCCGAAGGCGCACGGATTCGCACGATTGAAGGGGTGGCCGATGCGGCGCAACTCAGCGCCGTGCAGCAGGCGTTTCTTGCAAATGGCGGGGCGCAATGCGGCATCTGCACGCCGGGCATGATCCTCGCGGCTGTGAATTTACTGTCGCGGAATCATACACCATCCGAAGATGACATTCGCGAAGGACTCGCGGGGAATCTCTGCCGTTGCACGGGCTATACCAAAATACTTGCGTCCGTTGTGGAAGCTTGCCGCTCAGTGAGGCCGGAATCATGAGATCGTCCATCCCCCACTATCACATGGAAACGCCTCGAAGCCTCGCGGACGCACTTGCGCATATGGCGAACGAACCGGGGACTTGGAAAGCATTTGCCGGCGGAACGGACTTGATGGTACTGCTGGAAGCCGGAAAATTGAACCATCGCAAATTTCTAAACGTTTCCAAATTGCCTGAGCTTCACGGCATCGCTGTTATGCCGGCACACGTTTCACTGGGCGCGATGACAACCTACTCCGAGGTTCGCCTCCACGACGTTCTTGCGCGGGAATTTCCGCTGCTTTGCCGGGCCGCCGCGGAAACCGGGAGCGTCGCCACACAGAATCGCGGCACGCTTGGCGGCAATATTGCCAATGCCTCGCCTGCCGCTGATTCACCTCCTGCTTTGCTCGTATACGACGCGGAACTCGAATTGGTCTCTGCCCAGGGGACTCGTCGTCTTCCGTTCCACGGCTTCTGGCAGGGATACAAGAAACTCGCTCTTCGTGAGGATGAACTCATCGCGAGGATCCATTTGCCGCGGAAGATGCGCGAGTGGAAGCACTTTTATCGCAAAGTGGGCACGCGGCGGGCGCAAGCGATTTCCAAAGTGTGTTTTGCAGGCGCGGCCCTGATCGATGCGGGACGCATCGTGGATGTGCGGATTTCGCTGGGAAGCGTTGCGCCGATCGTTCTGCGCGCTGCACAAACAGAAAAGCTGCTTCGTGGCGAGAAACCTGGCCCGGAGTTGATTCGGGCGGCGCAGGCGACTCTTGCGCGCGAGATTTCTCCAATTGACGACATTCGCTCGACCACACGCTACCGTTTGCGCGTGGCGCAGAACCTGCTCGCGGAATTTTGCGAATCTCTTGCTGCTTGATTGGTCATGACGCCGCATCCTTTTCATACCGACAATCCCAGTGATGCACCGGAACTGATCGTTCGTGGTCGGCGCGTTCTCACGTCGCAAGTCGAGCGGCCCGCAGCGATTCACATTCGAGAGGGAATCATCGAGAGGTTGACGCAATTCGACGAGGTTCCCCAAGGCGTGCCGGTCTATGAAGCAGACGATCGTGTCGTCATGCCGGGGATTGTGGATACCCATGTCCACATCAACGAGCCGGGCCGCAGCGAATGGGAAGGTTTTGCAACAGCGACGCGCGCTGCGGCGGCAGGAGGTATCACTACCCTAATTGAAATGCCGCTGAACAGCATTCCGGCCACGACCAGCTTGGCGGGCTTTCAGACAAAGCTCGACGCTACAAAGGGCAAACTCTGGGTGGACACGGGCTTCTGGGGCGGCGTTGTTCCAGGGAATGCGGAAGAATTGCGCGGATTGTGGGAAGCGGGGTGCTTTGGTTTCAAATGTTTCCTGGTGGAGAGCGGCGTTGACGAATTTCGCTGCGTGACCGAAGCAGATCTGCAGGAAGCGCTGCCGGTGCTGGCGGAGCTCGATGCACCGCTTCTCGTTCACGCCGAATTGCCGGGGCCGATCGCCCATGCCTCCAGGCAGCGCGCGGCTTCCGCTTCGGGCAGCCGCTATCAAACGTGGTTGGAATCGCGCCCGCGGGCTTCGGAGAACGAAGCGATTGAGCTGCTGCTGCGTCTTACAGCAGAGCACAGTGCGCATATTCACATCGTTCATTTGTCTTCGGCCGATGCGGTCGCGCGCTTGCGGCAAGCCAAGGCTGTGGGAGTGCACGTCTCCGTCGAGACTTGTCCGCATTACTTGACTTTTGCTTCCGAGGAGATTCGCGAGGGGGCGACGGAGTTCAAATGCGCCCCACCCATTCGCGAGGGCGAAAACCGCGAGAAGCTCTGGGAGGGACTGCGCGCCGGCGTGCTGGAGATGATCGCTACTGATCACTCGCCCTGCCCACCGGAAATGAAAAAGCGGGAGGGTGGTGATTTTTTCGATGCCTGGGGTGGTATTGCGTCGCTGCAATTGAGCTTGCCGGCCGTTTGGACGGAAGCACGCAAGCGCGGCTTTTCTGTTTCGCATCTTGCTTCCTGGCTCTGTGAAACGCCGGCGCGGCTTGCCGGGCTTGCGCGCAAAAAAGGAGCTATCGCCCCAGGTCACGACGCGGATCTCGTCGTTTGGGATTCTGAGGCGACGTTTCGCGTTGACGCGCAGCAGCTTCAGCACCGGCACAAGCTCACGCCCTATGCAGGACGTGAGTTGCTGGGTATAGTCGAGGCCACGTTTCTGCGAGGACAGAAAATCTACGAGAGGGGCGCTTTTTGCGCCGGTCCCGCAGGGCAGGTGCTTCTTCGAGGGAAAGCGTGAACGATTTCACACAACTCGCCGATCTTGCCGCGGAACGCCTCGGCGGCCGCGTGCTGCAAGCCAACGACGATTTCTTTGCTCCGAAAGAGAATTTACTGAAGGAGTCGAAGCCGGTTTTCCTCGAGGGCAAATACACGGCGCATGGGAAGTGGATGGACGGCTGGGAAACGCGGCGGCGGCGGACTCCGGGACACGACTGGTGTATCGTCCGGCTCGGCCTGCCCGGAAGAATTCACGGGGTTGTGGTGGACACGAGCTTTTTCACCGGCAATTTTCCGGAGCGGTTTTCTCTGGAAGGTTGCGATCTCGGTCAGCGGCATCCATACAAGAACGAAAAGGCGCGATTGCAGTCAGCCGAAACGCCGTGGACGCAGATCTTCTCTGAAACGCCGCTTAAGGGAAATTCACAAAATTTGTTTCCGGTTGAGAATTTGCACCGATTCACGCATTTGCGTTTGCGGATTTTTCCGGACGGCGGGGTGGCGCGGCTGCGCGTGCACGGCGAAGCAGTTCCTGATTTGGAGCTCTTCGCGCGCCGCGAGATCAACCTTGTTGCCATCAAAAATGGCGGCAGCCCGATCGCTTCCAGCGACCAACATTATGGCTTGCCACGCAATCTCCTGATGCCCTATCGCGCGAAAAACATGGGCGACGGCTGGGAGACGAAGCGCCGCCGCGGCCCGGGCCACGATTGGGTGATTCTCAAGCTCGGCGTTCCCGGCATAATCCACCGCATCGAAGTGGATACGGCCCATTTCAAGGGAAATTATCCCGACTCGTGTTCCCTGGATGTGGCTTATGCACCGAACACAGATGTGGATGCCTCGTCAGCGCAGGCGCTCCCCTGGTGTGAAGTCTTGCCCCAAACCAAGTTGAAGGCCAATCACCGCCACGTTTTTTCCAAAATCCGGCAGGCAGGCCCGGCAACGCACGTGCGGTTGCAGATCTATCCTGACGGGGGCGTAAGCCGCCTGCGCCTTTTCGGATTACCGGACATTCCCACCAGTCCGCCGGACGGAGTGGAGCGGTTGAATCGCATGTCAGAAAAGGCGGCTCATAAAGCATTTCTCGATTGCTGCGGCTCGCGTAAATGGGCCGCGCGAATGGCGGCAAATCGCCCGTTTGGAACTTCCGCCGAACTTTTTGTACTGGCCGATAGAATCTGGCCTGAGTTGGCCGAAGAGGATTGGCTGGAAGCGTTTCGCCACCACCCGCCGATTGGCGGGAAGCGACCGGCGGCCAAGCAATTGTCCAAAGCGAGCCGCTGGTCGGCGAAGGAGCAGTCCACCGCCCAGAAAGCGGCTCCGGAAACGCTCGCGGAATTGGCTGCCGAAAACCGCGCGTATTCCCAGAACTTTGGTTACGTGTTTCTGATCTGCGCGTCCGGCAAGACCAGCGAAGACATCCTGGAAGCTTTGCGCAAGCGGATGCCGAACGACCCCGCCACCGAACTTCAGATTGCCGCGGAAGAGCAACGCAAAATCACGCGTCTGCGTTTGGAGAAGCTACTCGCATCATGAGCAAAATCACCACACACGTGCTGGATGTTTCGCTGGGCCGCCCGGCGGCCAACATATCTGTGCTTTTGGAATCACGAACTATGGCCGGGGCGTGGACCGAAATCGGCCGGGGAGCGACCGACAACGACGGAAGGTTGAAAGATCTGGCCGCGGAAATGAATCTCTCAACTGGCGTTTACCGGCTAACATTCGACACGGGCGCCTACTTTGCGAAAGGTAAAATCGAGAGCCTCTATCCGCAGGTCACAATCCTTTTTGAGATAAAAGACGCGCAGGCGCATTACCACATTCCACTGCTTCTGAGCCCCTTCGGCTATTCCACGTATCGCGGGAGTTGAACCATGAGCATCCGGCTGGGCGAAAACCGCTACGGCAAGCAGCGCGTCCGCGTCCTGCAGGTCACGCGCCATAATGACCGCCACGACGTAAAGGAACTGACGCTGGGCATCCGCCTGGAAGGCGACTTCGAGACCGCGCACACGAAAGGCGACAACAGCAAAGTGCTGCCGACCGACACGATGAAGAACACCGTGTACGCGCTTGCAAAACAACACCACATCGCAACTCCCGAAGAGTTTTGCCTGCGACTTGCCGATCATTTTCTGGGGCAGCATGCGCATGTGTTCCGGACTCGCATCGAAGCCAGCGAGACCCTGTGGGTCCGATTTGCCGTTGGGAAGAAATTCCATCCGCACACGTTTACACGGTCCAGCGACGAGAAACGCACGGCGCTGGTTGTCGCCACTCGGAAAGAAAAGGCAGTCCAGGGCGGGCTCAGAGGTCTTGTAGCGATGAAAACGACGGACTCGGCCTTTGAGGGCTTCCTGCGCGATCCGTTTACCACACTGAAGGAAGATCGCAATCGCATTCTTGCCACAGTGGTTCGCGCGGCGTGGCTCTATCGCTCCCAAAAGGCCGATTTTGAGAACACGTGGCACGGCGTCCGGCAAACCATGCTGGAGGCGTTCGCAGATCACGACAGCAAATCATTGCAGCAGACTCTCTACGCCATGGGGGAAGCGGCACTGCAAAAGTTCCCGGCGATTCGCGCCATCCATCTTTCGCTGCCCAACAAGCACTACAATATTGTGGATCTGTCACCCTTCAAAATGGACAATCCGAAGGAAATCTTCCTGCCGACCGATGAACCACACGGTTTGATCGAAGCCACCGTGCGCAACGACTGAGCATTACCCTTATTGTTTTCGAGCGTCGAGGATTTTCACAAAGGAAGCGCTTTGGAATTCGGCCGGTGTGAGGCTGGTGAGTTTCTGCGTCTCTTGGGCAGTGATCGCTCCACAATTAACGGCACGCAGGAAGAAGTTCAAGAGCCCCTGCCCCGTCGCGGCGTCGTCGAACACTTCACCTACCAGCGTGGCTTGTGCCGCCTTGTCGATGAAATTGCGCAGACGCTGGGCCGCGGCATCGAGGCTTTCGAGAAAGAAAGCGTAGACCGCGGCGTAACGCGTGACGAGTTGCGCGGGGTGCAGGTCCCAGCCCTGATAGAAGCCATTCACCAGGGAGTGCCGGATGTGGTCGAAGTGCAGCTTCCAGGCTTGGTGAACCGCGCGGCGGTTCTCGGTGATTTGCACTGCCGAGAGTTTCGAAGGATCGCCACCCGAAGGGTGGACAGGAACTGGCAGGATGTTGGTGGCGCCATCGGAGAGCCAGATTCCCGTTCCGGCGTAAGCGACCTGCATGGCTTCCCGCGCGAAATCGCAGGCGAAGTGCAGCATGTGCTGGTGAGCGGCGGTGATGCCGCGACCCGCAGTGTAATCATATGTGCCGAAATGCGCGGCGGTGCAGCGCCCCTGCAATGCAGCGGCGAGCGGCAGGAGATTCACCTGCCCTCGATCGTTGAAGATCGATTGTGGAGTTTCGATCATCAGCTCCACCCGAAGCAGGTTGGCCGGCAAGTGGAGAGCGGCCTCGAGTCTAGAGCATAGTGCGGCAAGAGCCGCGGATTCCTCGGGAATGGTCACCTTGGGCAGGGTGATGAAGAAATTCGTGGGGAGTTTTCCTCCGGTTTTTTCGACCAGTTCGGTCAGGAAAATGTCCAGTGTCCGGATGCTGCGATTGCGCAACTCCTCGTTGAGCGGCTTGATGCGAAGCCCGATGAAGGGTGGCAGCGATTCTGCCTGCATGCCCTTGGCAAGTTCATCAGCGGCAGCGACTGCGTGGTGGTCTTCTTCCTCATCGGGCCGATTGCCGAAACCATCCTCGAAATCAATGCGAAAATCCTCAACGGGTTCATGCCGGAGCTTGCCTATCACGCGCAGATACAATGTATAAGCGAACCAAGCCGAGTAATTTTCGCGTCGCGCCGCTTCCGTGTCTTTCTGGATGCTTTTCGCCAGGGAACTCACAGAATCCTGGGCGACACCGAAATGATCTGAACCAGGCAGCTCGATCGCTTTCGCAAAGGCGACAAAGTCCGGGGCATATTCATTCAGAGAGGAAAGCGCCTTTTCGCCCAAGCGAATGGCGGTGTCTGCACGAAACAGATGCGCCCCGCCGTAAACGGTGTGAACCGGCTGGCGGTCTCCCCGCGGTCCGGGGTACGTAGCGGCAAAAGCCTGGTGTGCTTTCTGAAGAGGCTGGAACATTTGCTGGAGCGATTCCGCGGGGAGCGACCTTTTCACGTTCAACCTCAATCCAACATGTGTAGCGTTTGCCAGTTTTTGCGCAAATGCGTTTGCGACGATTGCGGAGAACAGCATACATGCGTTTCGCGCACGGCGAAAAGTCCCACTCGGCCAGCAAATGAGCGACGGCAACTGGAAAAGGAAATAGATCTGTGCCAGCGGCACACGGGCTCAGCGGCGTTTCTGGGTTGTATTTGACGACTTCTCAGGGTTTCCCGTGCGGCGAATTCTGACGCGGCTGCTGATGCGCCTGCTGGTGCTGCGCCATTTGCACCTGTTGCTGATAGTGGCGCTGCGCCATCTGCTGTGTTTGCTGCTGGTGCTGGTGTTCCTGTTGTTGCATGCGTTCCTGGCTGGCCTGCTGTTGCGCAAACCGCTGATGCTCCTGCTCCTGCTTCTGCTCCAACTGCTGGCGCTCCTGTTGCTGCCTGGCATAGAGCTTATCCTGCTGTTGCTGAAATTTCTTGTCTTGCTTGGCGTTGCCGGAGTTCGGTTGCGTCAGGCGGGAATTGGGGGGAAGCTCCTTGGGATGAACAGCGCTGCCGGGATAACCTTTGGAGGTTTCGGTGCGCGGCGGGTTGTAGTGACCGGCCTCTTTCGCCTTCATCACACCGGGTTCGGTAAACGCTCCCGGCCTCGAGGTGGCGGCGATCGGCGGCTGCCCGTGATTTTTCGAGGAGCGCAATTGGGAATTCTGCCTGGCGGCTTCCATATGCTGCATCTGGGAAGTCACCGGCGGAATATGCCGATCGTGGACCGAGGCTTCTTCTTCCGGTGTCGGGCGCGCTTCAATCCCACCCTGCCCGCCGTTGTAACTTATGCGGGAATTTCCGTAGTTGTTGATGATGGTGGTGTTGTAGACGTTGTGAATTTCAGTCACATTGATATTGTTCACCGTGCGGTTGTAAAAAAAGTGGCCGCGATCCCAGTGCCCGCCCTCATAGCCGTGTCCGAAATAACCATAACCGTAATTGATTCCGCCGTAGAAGCCCACGTGCGGACCCCAAAATCCCGGGTGAAAAATGTAGCCGCGGCCTCCCCATCCCCACCACGCCGGAGTCCAGAAGAATCCGACCTCCGGAGCCAGCACCCACGTTCCCGGCACCCAATAATAATCGTAGCCATCCCAGGCCCAGTAACCCGGCGTCCAGACATACCCATCACCCGGGCAAAGCGGCTGCTCGTAGACCGGCAACTCCGGCGGAGCAAAGGAAACGGAAACGCCAATGCTGACTTGTGCAGACGAAACTGCCGGGAGGACCACCATTGCCAGTGCAACCAGCAGGAGCTGTATGGAAAGAATTCTGCGCATCGTCTCTCCTCAGGACTGCTCAAGATTCAGCCGCGCCGAGCAAATAGCCGCTTTTGCTCAACGGACGATTCCAGGCGCCGGCGAACGCACCCGTTGTACTGGCGGGTTTGATGTGCTTTCCGCCGGAGGAAGAACCAGATCGAAAGGCCATAAGCGCGGCAAACGGAAAGTACATTGCCGTGAATCGCTTGGCGATCACACGTGCAACTCTAGCATACCTGCCCGCCACTTGCCGCCCAGATGATACTCGGATGACAGCCACGGCGAGGAGACAGTTCCGCGGTCCTCGCAGTGCGGGGGAAAACAAAATCGGGTGTGAAAAACTTGTTCTTACGGAAGGCTGTTACACGGCCAGAGTTACTGATTAGGCCGACTGAGCCTTTGCTTTTTCCTTGGCTTCCAGCTCGGCAATCTTATTCTCCAGCCAGGTCTTGAGTGCCGCTTCCAATTCCGCCTCCGTGCCACACTCATAAAAGTGCGCGACGGAGTTCCCTGCAGAGGTCAGCGGGATATGACGGCAGGGATAGGCCAGTTCCGTGCGATCCTGGGGAACAAACTGCATCAACAGGCACTCGGAGCACGGCCGCCGCTCACGCTTGGTGTCAAAATTGATACACGTTGGAGAATCTTCGAAGACGAAGCTCGGACGCCAGGGAAATCGGGGCCGATTACGATATCCGCCCTTCTCGACAAAGGCCAGCTCCGCTTTTAACGTTTCTAATAAGTCGCGGTCATCTGGCATTGCTTCTACTCCCTGTGCGGAGTATTCAACGAATAGTCAACCGTTCCCGTGACTAAAGTCACCCAGAGCTGTGATTAAAATCACTGGTTTTAGGGGTATAGCAGTGTATCAACGTCACAGGTGTAGGTGACGGTATGCTACATGGTCCACGAAGACCCGCAAACCGATTCCAATTTATGACCAAGATGGATGGGGCCCTACTCCAGGACGGTAGCCCTATGCGAACGCCTTATGGCCTAGAAATCATCGAAAATTGCCTCGTGTGTCCTCATCGTGAGGAACGTCTTTTCTGCAACTTGCCGGAACATTCCGTCAAGGCACTGGCGGCGATCACCGCTTCCGCCGCTTATCCCAAAGGTGCAACGCTCTTTGTGGAAGGGCAGCCCGCACGTGGTGTCTTTATTCTCTGCAGCGGACGAGTCAAGCTCTCCACCTCGTCGGCGGATGGGAAGACTCTCATCCTCCGCATCGCGGAACCCGGAGAAGTTCTCGGGCTCCCCGCGACGGTAACCGGCACTTCCTATGAACTCACCGCCGACATCATTGAGCCGGCGCAGGCGAACTTCATCGGCCGGAACGAGTTCTTGAATTTTCTAAAGGAGAATGGAGAAGCCGCTCTGCGCGTCGCTCAGCAGCTTGGCGAAACGTATCACTCCGCTATCGCCGAAATGCGCACCATTGGCCTCTCTCACTCCGCCAGCGAAAAACTCGCCCGCTTCCTGCTCGAATGGGCCGCCAACTGCCCGGAAGAGAGGGGGCAGGTCCGCATCAAGATGACGTTGACTCACGAAGAGATAGCGCAAATGATCGGCTCTTCGCGCGAAACGGTCACGCGCCTGTTGGCGGAATTCCGTCGGAAGCAGTTGTTGCAGATTGTCGGCTCCACGCTGATCCTTCGCAACAAGGCTGACCTGGAAGCCATCGTAAACGGTTGATCGCTTTCTCGAGCAAGGCCACGCGCCGGGAGCTGCGGGCTCTTGATTACCGCCCTATTGCGAAAGGACGGTCGTAGCCGGTCATCTCCAGGTAACCTGCGCCGGTGATGGTCTTTCCTTCTCGCGTTCCCTGAATCACAATCGCGCCTTCCCAATAATTTGGCGCGAGTTTGCCACCGCCCGAGAGTTCCTGCGACTTGAGGCGCGTGGTTGCGTTTAGCGTAAGCCCCAGCCTGGGAATTTCCACGGTCCACGCCACGGGATATTTCGCCGAAGTTACGGGGCTGGCCCATTCTTCTCCGGTTGGAACCAGTCGAAAATCGGCCGACGTCAGATGCAGGGTTTTCCCCCGTGCATCCACGTACGTTCCCGATGAATACGGGTCCACGGAGCCATCCTTGCGCCGAAATTGATACAGCATCAATTCCGTGTTGTCTTCGAGCTGAAAGCTCAACCAGTTCCATCCCACCTGCCCCGGTTCAAGTTGGTTGGTGAAGAATTCGTGGTCCATCCAGCTTGTCCCTCGGGCTGGAAGGGACTTCCCTTCCAAAATGATTGTGCCGTTGGTATTCAACCGAGTAAAAGAAATGTAGTGGGACGCGTGCCCCGCCCCGGCCGCTTTCTGGCTGACGCCATTTTCGCCGTGAATCACGGGCGGCTTTTCCGGGTGCAGCGAAAACGAAATCGAAAACTGCTCGTCAACTGCGGCTAACTGAATGTCCGACTCGCCCTTCCAGCGAATCTCCCAGTTGCCATTCCAGATGCGTTGCGACTTTTCATCTGCACCAGCCAGGCCTGGGCCCGCCCGGTTTGTTCTTTCCGTGTGATAGAACTTTCCGCCATCCAAGTCGCTCAGGGCTAGATGCGCCAGGTAGATGTCCCGCATGTCCCAGGCTTGCGCCTTCGCGGGATCGCGGTCCACGCCCTGACGAAAAAACGTCAGCTCGAACCCGAAATGGTGGCCATCCGCCGCCGTCAGGTTTCCGGTCGTGTACCACCATTCGGTCTGATAGTCCTCGTGATTGAAATCGTCGCGCGGAAATTCGTAGCGGTAGCCGGGCAGCGCCGGCTTGTACTGCCCGAACGCGCCCGGCAAGAGAACGAAGAGCAACGCGAAGAGCAGCGCCTTACTCCTCATGAATCACCTCGAGCGGATTCAATCGCACCGCCACGCGCGCCGGATACAGTCCGGAGAGAACGGTAGCCGCATAAACCACGCTTAACGCGCCGAGCAGCACGGCAACCGGCCAATGGAACCGGATCGTCCAGCCAAATGACTGTTTGTTGATGACAAAAACCAGGATCAACGACAGGAAGTAACCCAACGCGAAGCCGGCAAAATTCGCCAGCAGTCCCAGAAGTCCCGCTTCCACGAGGATCATCTTGCGAACCTGATCCGACGACGCGCCCAGAAAGCGCAATAAGCCCAGTTCTCTTCGCCGGTCAACCACGAGCGCGATCAGGGCTCCCGCAATGCCCATTACGGCAACGAGCACCGCCACGGCTTCCAAGGCATACGTGATGGCGAAGGTGCGGTCGAAAATTCGCACAGCTTCTTGTCGCAGATCGCGGTCGGAGAAAATCAGCACGCGGTGCCCGGCCGCTGCCTTCTGGATCTCCTGGCGCACTCCTTGCGCGTTTGCATTGGGCGCAACAAACACGGCAAGATTCGTGGGCGCAGGATCAGGCAGATATTTCAGCAAAATGTCGCGGTCCATCAGGATGTAGCCGCGCTCGCTCGCATAGTCATAATAAACGTCCACTATCGTGAAGCTGGCCCGCGTTTCGCCCAGCGCCAGCATGATGGTGTCGCCGGGCTTCACGTGGTGCTTGTATGTAAACGGCTCGCTCACGACCACCTTGTTCTGCCCGCGCAACTGCCCCAGCACTTCCATCGTCGGCCGGCCGGAGAAAAAGTTCGAATTGTGGTACGCGCGGGGCACGCCCAGATCCACCGAAGCCAGTGTTGCCGGCATGCCGTCATAGCTGATTTGGTAAGCGCGCAGACGGTCCACGGCCACGACGCCCGGCAGGCTCGCGATTTTTTGCGCCAGGTCCGGGGAGATCGTCGGGTGCCGGTCTGCCCCCGGGGCGCCCGCCGGCCTCACATACAAGTCGGCCGGCAACTGGTTATTCATCCAGCTAACGACGGTCTGCCGGAAACTTCCCACCATGATCCCCACGGAGACCATCATCGCGACAGCCGTAGCCAGAGCCGCAACGAGCACGGATGTCCGCCGCAGGGATGCCGCGAGGCTGCGCGAAGCCAACAGCGCTTCGACGCCAAGAAGCCTTCCCAGCGCGTGCGCGGTCATGTGCGAGATTAGATTCACCAGGGCAGGCATGGCATACGACGCGGCTGCAATCAGCAGAATTGTGGCGATGTAGCCAAATAGTGGCTTACCAGCCACGGCAGGCATTCGCGCTGCGAGCGCTCCCAGCATGCCGAGGATTCCGGCGATGACGAGGTCTCTTCCTTTGTGCGTTCGTGCAATATATTCGCGTCGGCCTTGGGCCATGGCATCGGCCGGCGACACTTGCATCGCTTCGCGGGCGGGCGAGAAGGCGGAAATCACGGGGACGCCAATTCCCATCGCGAGCGCCAGGAAAATCGAGGACCACGTCAGTTCTATCGCGCCTGGACGGCTGCTGACATACAGCGATTCCACCGTCGTCGCCATCAGCTTCACCGCGCCCGTCGCCATGATTCTTCCCAGCGGCAATCCAACCAGCGCGCCGGCCAGCCCCAGGCACACGGCTTCGCCCAAAAACGCCGTCAGTATGTCGCTGCGGCTGGCGCCAATCGCCCGCACAATTCCGATTTCCGGCCGCCGGCGCACCACGGAAACCGAAATCGTGTTGTAAATCAGGAACGCGCCGACTACCAATGCGATATAGCTGAGCAGCCGCAAATTCCAGCGGAACGCCGCCAGCATTTTGCGGTTTTCCTGAGTTCCTGTGCCCTCGGGACGTACTTCCACGCCCGGTAAAACGCTTCCGAGCCGCTTCTGCCATTCCTCCATATTTTCATTCGTAGGCAGCTTGATCAGGATGCGGTCCACGCGCCCGAAGCGATTCAAGACGCGTTGCGCCCCGGCAATGTCCATCAGCACGCCGTTGCCGTTCGCGTCCGAAGTTGGCAGCACGCCGCGAACCGTGCAATCCATGATTTGGTCGTTGATCAGCAGCTTCAGATGTTCACCGGGATTTTTCCCGAGGCCTGCGCTCACCCAAACGCTGCTCCCTTCCAGCTCCCGGATGGATTCCTCGATCGTTTGCTTCCGTTCGCGCGGTTGGGCTGCCACATCGTGCTGCGAAACGTAGCGGCTGCCTTCGGCGATCAGATCCAGGCCAATCAGCGGGAGCGTCTCTTGCGTCCGCGTGTCCACGGCAAGATCTTCCATGCGCGGCGAAATCCGCAGGGGATATGGCTGCTGCGCCAGAGTGGCCACCACGGATTCGGGCACACCGCCGGACGCCACCACCTCCAGATCGTTGTCCCCCGCAAGGCTTTCCATCGAAGAATGAAACGATCCGGCCGCGGCTTGGCCCGCCAGGTCAATTGCCAGGACCACGGCCACGCCAAGCGCCACCGCTAGCACCATCAAGCCCAGGCGGACCGGTTCGTGAAACAACGGCCGCATCATTAACCGGTAAAAAAGTTTGAGTCGCTGCATTTCAGCGTCGTGTGATCTCTTCGATGCGGCCGTCACGCATGCGCACCAGCGTGTCGCATACGCCCGCCGCCTCCTGGCTATGCGTGGCCATGATCGTCGCGGTTTTTTGCTCGCGCGTCAGGCGCACCAGCAGGTCCAGAATGACAGCTCCAGTCGTCGAATCCAGATTTCCCGTGGGTTCATCGGCCAGCAAAATGCGCGGAGAGTGAGCCAGCGCGCGCGCAATCGCCACGCGCTGCATCTGCCCTCCGGAAAGCTGATGAGGATAGCGCGCGCCCAATCCATCGAGCTCCACCCAACGCAAACGCTCCAGGGCAGTTTCGCGTGCTTGCGGTTTGCCCGCGAGCAACAACGGAAGCTCCACGTTTTCCTGAACCGTGAGAGTGTGCAGCAATTGAAAGGACTGGAAAACAAATCCGACTTTTTCCCGGCGCAATTGCGTTTGTTGCGAATCGTTCAACTCGGAAGTGCTTTGCCCAGCAATGCGCACTATGCCGGAATTTGGGAAGTCCATCGCGCCCGCTACATGCAGCAGCGTGGACTTTCCACACCCGCTGCGCCCCACCAGCGCGACAAATTCGCCTTCCTCCACGTCCAGCGTTACGCCATCGAGCGCCAGCACGCGTTGCCCATCCGATGCGTATTCTTTCGAAACCGTTTGCAGAGAGAGAATGGCCATGCGTCGAACCGCTGCGTATTCCCTAGTCAGATGAGCACTCCCCATGATAGGTCACCTGTTTGAGGATGCCCACTTTCCTACCGCTCAATTGCGGCCGCAGACTTTGCGCCTGGGGAAAGCTCTCCTAGTGGATGGAAAAGATGCTGAAGCTCTGGCCAGGCAGATGGAGCCTGATGGTTTTTCCAGTGAGTTCTGCGTGTCCATCGCCGAAGAGCGGCGTTACCTCGGAGCTTTCTTGCGCGGAAGTGTCCTGCAGCGAAATGGTCATATCGCGCGCCGCCGTCCCCGCGTGAAAGGCAACGAGGAGCTTTTCTTCGTCCGTTTCCCGCATATAAACATACGTCGTGTCGTCCGAGGCGAGGCTCCAGAGCTTTCCTCGCCGCAACGCGGGATGCAATATCCGCAACCGCAGCAGCGACTGCACATATTCGAGAATCTCTTCCTGTTGCGGCGTGCGCCCTTCTCTCTTGAACGCATTCTTCGGATCGTCGGGCCAGCCACCAGGAAAATCCCGCCGGTTGTCCGGGTCACCGCCTCCCGCCATGCCCAGTTCGTCGCCGTAGTACATTTCGGGAATTCCCCGCAGCGTCAAAACCAATCCGAAGGCAAGTTTCAGGCGCGCCGGCGTGCCTTCGGGCACTCCGGCAAAGCGCGTGGTGTCGTGATTCGCAAAAAATGGAACCAGAAAATCCGGATGCGGATAGAGCGAATCCTGCCGCAGGATGTTCGTGAGCTTGCCGACGGGTTCGCCCTTCAGCAAAACGCCGCGCATCGTGAAATACAGCGGAAAATCAAACACGCTGGTCAACTGCGTGTCCACACCGTCCCAACCGACGCGTCCCCCCTGATAAAACGAAGTTACGGTCGGATCAGGGTGAAATACTTCCCCGATCGTGGAAAGCCGCGGATAAATCCTGCGCACCGCCTCGTGCCACTCCTGCCAGAACCTCCGCGAAACATAAGGAAACGTGTCAATGCGGTAGCCATCCAGCCCGGAAGTCTCCGCCCACCAGATGCTGTTCTGCACCAGATATTGCACCACCATGGGATTTTCCGTGTTCATGTCCGGCAGCACGCCGGCGAACCAGCCGTCCGTCAGATTTTTTCGAAGCTGCGGAGGCGTGTGCGGATCCACCAGCGACTCGAACGTGTCGTGCGTGATCTCTTTTGTTTCCGGCTCGCCGTAGAAGGGCGGTTTGACAGTGGACTCCGCCTTGAGATGCTGCTGCGGCGTGCCGTGAAACCAATCAGGGAGCGGCGGATGTTGCACCCATGGATTGGCCGGCCCGACGTGATTTGGCACCACATCGAAAAGAACCTTCATATGCAGTTTGTGCGCGGCCTGCACGAGTTCCTGATAATCGGCAAGCGTTCCCAGATGTGGATCCACGGCATAGAGATCGGTGGCGCCGTAGCCGTGGTAGTCCTGCGCGGGGCCGTTTTTCACGATGGGGGTGAGCCATAACGTGGTCACTCCGAGATTCTTCAGATAATCCAGATGCTGCTCGATCCCGCGCAGATCGCCGCCGTGATATGCGCGCGGATTGCCGCGGTCATGCGTGCCAGGGAATTCCGCAGGCTCATCGTCGAGGGGATCGGCGTCGGCAAAGCGATCCGGCATAATCAGATAGATCACATCGTCCGGCGTGAGTCCCTGATTTCGCCCCAGGATCTGCGTCCGCGTGGCAAGTGGCAGTTCGAAGTTTGTTTGCCCGTGCGCCGTGGTGATGCGGCAGACCACGGTGCCACTGCGCAATTCGGGCGAAAATTTCAGCCAGACAAACAGGTAGTCTCCATCCGCGGTGGATTCCGTGCGGCTGACGGTCACTTCCGGAAGATTGCAACTCGCATGAGTGGCCTGAAGATTTCTCCCCGAAAGCAAAAGCATCAGATCAGGTGTCAAGCCGACCCACCAGTTGGGAGGTTCCACCTTTTTGACGGCGGGCGCGGCCGGATTGGAGGTTTCTTGCGCTCGCAACGACGCTGCTTGTGCAAGAAACAACAAAAGGAGAAAACTCAGTCCTGAACGCAATTCCCTTCGCGACATTCCTCGTTTGCTCTTCATACAGGGCACCAGCAGATGTCCTCTATTCCGTGCTTTCCCGAAATACCAGGTGCCCGAATGCTTCGGGCACGTGAAAATTCGGCCTGGGCGTGATCGTCGGGCTCCAAGCTGCATAGAATCGCGGCTCGGTTTCGCCCTCGACGCGATAAAAATTGGCTCGCCAGGTGTTTTTTGGATCAAATGCCGGCGTCAAACTCTTCATCGGGATGGCAAGCTCGGCCGTCCAGGTGCGCGTTTGCGCATCCTGCACCACGTGCCGTCGCAATCCGCTGTGCATTTCTTCCTTTTCACTGCGAGAAATGTTCAGGTCGATCCAATACCCATTTGGGCTGATCTCGAATTCCTTGTACACCAGCGGGTCGCTGGTATCCGGCTGAAGAAACGCTTCGGCCACATCGCGATCCCACAACTGGTCTCGCCACCCATCCGGGCGAGCGTCAGGAAACACATGCAACTCCCGGAACCGCGCTACGAACCGCAGAAACAACGTGTCGCGGGTCCACAACAGGCGCACTTCTGTTTCCCTCTGCGGGTCGGCCTGCTGGCCTTTCCAGTCGGAAGAAAATCGTATGGCGGGCGCTTGTTCCCATGATGCTCTGCTAGGGAATCTTTCGAGGCCTATCGGTTCTTTCAGATAAAGGGCAACGGCGGTGGGCAACTTGCCGGTCTGGGAAGCGGAAGCGGGATTCATCGCCCAAATAGTGTAGTTCAGCGCTGCCACGAAACTCATCCAGAAACCGAACTGCGCCACCCCGGCTATCCGGCCAGCAAACTTATTGCGCACGCGCCTTGAAGGCACCCCAGGATCCCGCATGCCACCATGCTACCATCCGATTTGGCCCGGATTTTGCCACGATCCCGGAAGGAGAAACGCCCGTGGACTTGCGCCGCAGCTCCGTGATGTCTCGCAGTGTCGAGGTTCGCACTGAACCGAAACGCCGGCAACCGTCTGATTTTCAATATGTGAAGCTGAAGATAGACGGCGGCGTCGCCCGGATGACTTTGAGCCGCCCCGAACACAATCTTCTGAACGAAGATTTCCTGCGCGAAATTGCCGACGGCATCAGCTTCGTCGGCGATCATCAGGAAGTCAAACTCATCGTCCTCGATTCGGCATGCAAAGTTTTTTGCGGCGGCATCGACGTTGGCGAATATACCTCCGAGCGCGTTTTCCAGATGCTCGACGCGTTCCACTCCGTCTTCAGTGGAATGATGGAAACCTCGAAGCCGGTCGTTTCGATCGTCAACGGCCCGGCCATTGGGGGCGGCGCGGAATTAGCCGCCTTCGGCGATTTGGTGATTGCCACTCCAAAAGCGCGTTTCGCGCAGCCGGAAATTACCATCGGCGTTTTTCCGCCGCTGGCCTCGACGATTCTTCCCTTCCTGGTGGGTCCGAAAGTCGCGCTGGAACTCGTCCTACTCGGCGAGCCGGTCACCGCGGAACGCGCGCTGGATTTGGGCATCGTGAATCGCCTCGTCCCGGAAGCGAAGCTCGAAGCCGCCGTCAACGATCTTATCGGGCGCATCACAGGGCACTCCGGCCCGGTTCTCAACATGGCCAAAAAAGCCATTCTCGGCGGCATGGGCCTCTCGCTCCGCGACGGCCTGAAGAACTCCATGGACATTTTCCTCAACGAACTCTACCGCCTCGAAGATTCTCAGGAAGGCCTCCGCGCGCTGGTCGAAAAGCGCAAACCCAACTGGAAGAACCGCTAACCAAAGTTCCGCGCGATTGGGCAATTCGTTGACACCCTTGGCCGCGCGCCGTACACTCGAAGTGATATTCCGCAGGCAAGGGAAGTGGGGAAGTGCCGTGTAAATCGGCCGCGGTCCCGCCACTGTAATCGGCTTCACCACCGAGAGCCAGGCTACCCTCCCTCGCCGCCGTGGTCCGGCATACTTCGCGAGAAAGTATGTCTCCCCGAATGCGCCCGGCTTCTCGCCGGGTTTTTTATTGGAAAAATTCTCGCGGAACTCTCGTCAGGGGACATTCGTGCAACAGGGTTTCATCCATCCCGCGCGCGGCGCCGCTCTTTTGGCTCTGGTTTCCATGATGGTGGCCTTTTCCCCGGCCAACGCACAGTTGTCCTCGAAGCCACCTGCAATACCTGGCGAGCAAATGCACGAAGTGGTGGACGAATTCGGGCGCACGGTTCGTGTTCCTTTGGTTCCTTCGCGGATCGTTTCGCTGGCACCAAGCCTCACCGAAACGATTTACGCCCTCGGCGTGCAGGATCGCCTTGTGGGCGACACGGACTTTTGCGACTATCCGGCCGACGCGCAGAAGAAGCCAAAAGTTGGCGGCGCCGTAAATCCGAATCTCGAGCAAATCGCGGCGCTTCGGCCAGACCTGGTGCTGGTCACGAAAGAACTCAATCGCATGGAAACGCTCCGGGCGCTCGATACGCTTGGCATCCCGGCGTATGCCACCGATGCCCGCACCGTGGACGACATCCTGACCACCACGCTGAAGCTCGCTGACCTTCTGGGCGTCCCTGACGCCGGCAAGAGGGTGACCGCCGATCTTCGCGCGCGGCTCGCCGCCCTACATGACAATCTTCATGCCACGCCGCCGACGCGCGTCCTATTCGTGGTGTGGACCGAGCCGCTCATCTCCGTCGGAAAACAGACGTTCATCGCCGATGCCATCCGCAAGGCGGATGGAGTGAGCATCGTGGACGCCGCGCAGGACTGGCCACAAATCAGCCTGGAGGAAGTGGCCCGCCTGCAGCCCGAATATCTCGTGTTTGCGGCGTCGCATTCGGAAACAGGAGCGCGCGACTTTGACGCCCTGGCCAATCGGCCCGGATGGCGGATTCTGGATGCGGTACGCAATCGGCATTTCGCGGTGATCAGCGATGCCGTGAATCGTCCCGCGCCACGCATCGTCTCGGCCATCGAAGACCTGGCCCACCAGCTGCACCCCGCGGCGTTTCCGGAAAATCCGGTGCCGGAAAAGTCTGCGGCTGCCCCTGCAAGAGCTGGAAACATTCCGGCGCCCAGTCCGGCCCGCATCACTCGCGACGTGCTACCCTCCACGCAGGAGACTGCATGCGCCCGCTGACACTCACTCGTCTTTTCATTCGCTGCGGCATTCTTGCGGCTATCTTATTTGTGGTAGTTGTGATTGCGCTGAAGCTCGGCGCCGTCCAGGTTTCGCTGTACGGCCTCGGCAAGGATCTGATTGACGTGCTCCTGCGCCGAGCCAACTCGCTCTCGAGCGACTACGGTCTGATTGTTCTGGACATTCGTCTTCCGCGCATCCTTCTCGGCATCGTCGTAGGGGCTTCGCTCTCTGTCGCGGGCACCAGCTTTCAGGCGCTTTTGCGCAATCCCCTGGCCGATCCTTACGTGCTTGGCGTTTCTTCCGGTGCGGCGCTCGGCGCCATCGTAGCCCTCATTATTGAGAACCATCTGAATCTTTCCCCGGAGATCGCGGGACTTATTACACCCATCGGCGCGTTCATCGGCGCGGCCATTACGATCGCGGTTGTTTACTTCCTTGGCCTGCGCGACGGAGAAATCGACAGCACTACGCTGCTGCTTGCCGGCATCATCACCGTTTCGTTCCTCAATGCCATCATCATGTTTTTGATGACCACGCTCAGCGGCAGCAACCTGCGCGGCATGGCCTTCTGGCTGATGGGCGATCTCTCCACACCACAGCCGCGCAGCCTGCTCTATTTCCTGTGCATTGGCTTCATCGTTGCCGCAGGAGCCATCTACACCACGGCTTCCGACCTGAATCTCTTGCTCGCGGGTGAGAAAGAAGCCATGCACCTCGGCGTGGACGTACCGCGCGTGCGCATCGTCGTCTACATCGCCGCTTCGATTCTTACGGGACTCGCGGTTTCTGTCAGCGGCGCGATCGGTTACGTTGGGCTGCTCGTCCCGCACGTGATGCGGTTGATATTCGGTTCCGATCACCGGATGCTGATACCCGCGTCGGCGTTGGGAGGCGCGATCGCCATCGTCATCGCGGATACCCTGGCGCGCACGGTCACCGCCCCAACGGACTTGCCGGTCGGCACCATGACCGCGGCTGCCGGTGCGCCGCTGTTCCTCTATCTGCTTCGCAGGAGAATTGCGTCATGAGTACCGCTGTACGTCATCCACTTCCCGGCGACGCTCCGCGCGCTGGCTCCGATGTGCGCTTAAGCGTCGAGCAGGTCAGCTATGCTTACGCGCCGAATCCCTCCCAGGCACCGTTGTTCACGCTCGAAGCCCTCAGTTTTCAGGCGAAGCCCGGTGAGCTCGTTGCCATTCTCGGCCCCAATGCCAGTGGCAAATCCACACTGCTCCAATTGATCTCCGGCGCTCTCGAACCGCTCTCCGGCCGAATTTTCCTGAACGGTTTCCCAACTTATTCGTTGCCGGTGAAGACGCGCGCGCAGCGGATCGCGCTGGTGCAGCAGGAAAGCCGCCTGCTGTTTCCCGCACGTGCCTGGGAATTTGTCATGCAGGGCCGGCATCCTTACGGAGGCAGTCTGCGGTTTGAATCGGCAGAAGACATCGCCATCGTGAATAATGCGCTTGCCCAGGTAGGCGCTTCGCATCTCGCGGACCGCTGGATGGACAAAGTCTCCGGCGGCGAAAAACAGCGCATTATTCTGGCACGTGCGCTGGCCCAGCAGCCGCTGCTCCTGCTGCTCGATGAGCCAACGCTGCATCTCGATATTGGCGCGCAAGTGGATCTGCTCGAATCCCTGCGCCGCCTCGCCGCGCAGAATCGTTACACGGTGGTCGTTGTCACGCACGAGCTGAATCTGGCCGGTGAATATGCCGATCAGGTTGTGCTGATGCAGCGCGGCAAATGCCTTCGCGTGGGCTCGCCCGCCACGGTGCTGCAGCGCGAGATTCTCGAGCAGGTATTTCAGGCGCCGCTGTCGGTGGAGATGACCGCTTCCGGCAGGCCGCGCGTCACGCTTTTTTCGACCAAATAGAAGTTTCCACGTTCACCCCAACCCGGCGGCCATGCGCCACCGACATTCGCAACCCATAGCGGGCCCAGCCCCTCCCCTTTCACCGCAGACTTCGTGCTCGGGAAGACGGTGCAACGCCGTCGCCGCCGCGCGACTGTAAGGCGAATGTACGGCTCGTTGTCACTGTGGCGAATGTGGGCCACGGGAAGGCAGCGAGCGAACTCGGAGGCGCTACGCAAGATAGGTCAGCGTAGCGGCCGGCTTCCGCCGGACCCACCGGAGTTCTCTTCGCCAAGCCAGGAGACCGGCGAAGTCCGCAGCCCATGCAATCCCCTTTGCATCGGCCAACCTTCGAACTCCCGCGCGTGAGGGAGTGGAGGAACCATGAAAAATCCAATCTCTGTCGTCTCTTTACTCCTCGCATTTCTTCTGTTTTCGGTGAATTCGCAAGCTGGCCCGCAATCGCAAACTTCCGACGCGCATCTCTCCGGCACGCTCACCGACCCGTCAGGCTCTCCCGTCAGTGGCGTGCAAATCTCCGCACAGACGGAAGGCGCAACCTCCGCTCCGCCCATTTCGGCCACTTCCTCCGCCACCGGCGCGTATTCCCTGACCCTGCCTCCGGGCAGATATGTTCTACGCTTCACTCGAGCGTCCTTCACCACCCGGGAAATCAAGGTGTCGCTGACTTCGAGCGAATCCCGCGCGCTGAACCTACAGTTGGAACTCGCGCCACTGTCCGACCACGTGGTCGTCACCGCGCAATCTCTTCCCGTTTCCGCTCAAGAGACGACCGCGCCCACCGACGTGATTTCGCGGGAGACCATTGAGAGCCGCCAGGCGACTTCGCTTCCCGAGCTTCTCGAATTTTCTCCCGGTATTGCCATCGATCGCACAGGCCCTTTTGGCGGCAGTACCTCTGTCTTTCTGAACGGCGGTAACTCCGACTTCACCAAAGTGCTGGTCGACGGCACGCCCATCAATCCGCCCGGCAGCGCCGTCGATTTCTCCAGTTTGACCACGGAAAATATCGACAAGGTGGAAATCGTTCGCGGCGCGGAAAGCGCTCTCTACGGGAGCGACGCCGTCTCCGGCGTCATCCAGCTTTTCACACACCGCGGCGAAACGCGCGTTCCGGAGTTCAGTGTTTATTCCGAAGGCGGCAATCTCTCCTCCGCCCGTGGCGGCGCCGATGTCAGCGGCCTCCTCGGTAAATTCGATTATTCCAGCGCGTTCGCCTATTTCCAGACGGATGGCCAGGGACCCAACGACTACTTCGTGAATCGCACGCTCTCCGGCAATGTTGGCTACGCGTTTTCCGATACCAATCAACTCCACCTATCGCTTCGCAACAACACGAGCGACGCGGGCATTCCCGGGCCGACGCTGCAGGACCCGCCAGATCTCTACCAGGGATACGGGCAGAAGATTTTTTCCGCAAGCGCCCGCTGGGAATTCACCACCGGTTCTCACTGGCACCACCAAATCATGGGCACGGAGTCCTACACACGTCAGCATAGCTTCGCGAACCAGGGCGACACGTTTCCCTACGACACACTGTTGAGCTTCAACCGCGTGGCCATTAATCCACAGTCCAGTTATGTGCTGCGGAATTTCATCGCCACCATCGGCTATCAATACGAGGTGGAGAACGGCGGCGTCTCCTACGTCGAACCCGGCCACCTTCGCCGCAACAATCAAGCTGGCTATCTGGATTTCCGCTACACGCCCATTTCCCGCCTGACACTCAATTTCGGCGGCCGCGTGGAAGCCAACGACAGCTTTGGTACACGTGTTTCCCCACGCGTCGGCGGCTCCTACGTTTTGCATTACGGCAAAGGCTTCCTCGGCGAGACGCGCTACCGCGCCTTTTATGGCCAGGGCATCAAGGAACCCCGCTTCGACCAGACGTTTGGAACCGATCCATGCTTTCCCGGCAATCCCGATCTGGAGCCGGAAGCCAGCAAGAACTGGTCCACCGGCATCGACCAGAAGCTTGCCAATGACCGCTGGGAAATTTCCGCCGACTATTTCTATTACCGTTTTTACGACATCGTCAGCTTCGGCTACTGCGACGGCACGAATTGCGCGGTGAGCCCTTCGTGTCCTTTTGGCAATGGCCAGTATTTCAATACGGATCTTTCGATTGCTCGTGGCGCCAACGTTGTTTCCCAATACCAGCTCCGCAAATGGCTGTTCGTGAACGGCAACTACACGTATGACAACTCGCGCGTCGTGCAATCTCCGAATGCAAGCGACCCGTCACTCCTCCCCGGGAGCCACTTGATCCGCCGTCCGGTTAATTCCGGCTCTCTGGGCGTCAACGTCAGCTATGCCCGCATCAACTGGAATTTCATCGGTTATTTCACAGGTGTGCGCACGGACACGGATTTCATCAATCCCGCGCAATTCAAAAATCCGGGGTACGCACGCTTCGACATGGCGGCGAGCGTCCGCTGCACCCGGGGACTTTTCTTCACCGCCCGAGCCATCAACCTCTTCGATAAGCAGTATCAGGACGCGCTCGGTTATCCCGCGCTCGGCCGCTGGTACATGCTCGGCCTGCGCTACAGTTTTGCTGGGAAGAGCTAGCACGCCGGCATTCTGACTCAACCCGTTTGGCCGGGCTGGAATCATCAGGTCCGCAGCGGGCCCGGCACCGGGCAATCACTCCGCATCCTCGGTGCCTCTGCTATACTTTTTGTTCCGGTATGACGAAATTCGCCACAGAATCGGCCATCTCGCCCGAACTGCTCGCCAAATACGAGCCTGTGATCGGCCTCGAAGTCCACGTGCAGCTCCTCACGAAAACGAAGATTTTCTGTGGTTGCTCCACGCGCTTTGGCGATCCGCCGAACACCAACGTATGCCCCGTCTGCCTCGGCCTGCCCGGCACATTGCCGGTTCTGAACAAGCGCGCCGTGGAGATGGCCATGCGCGCCGCGCTAGCCATCAACTGTACCGTGCACGAGCATTCGCGCTTCGCCCGCAAAAATTATTTCTATCCCG